>Ga0256406_1000144_pt1 | contig 135642 bp, 116 predicted proteins | sample RumenRJG_03DNA_FD_185986 | JGI IMG/M metagenome (GOLD analysis project Ga0256406, IMG submission 185986) | Bovine rumen microbial communities from Lethbridge, Alberta, Canada - RJG_03 | ecosystem: Host-associated > Mammals > Digestive system > Stomach > Rumen | place: Canada: Alberta... | reverse complement strand
AATATATTCTCCTTTTTTCCCTCCGGGACATCGAATAAGTTCGGTTTTATTTTTATTAAATAATACTCCGTCTTCGGATGAATAATTTCTATTACCAGATGATACTTCTATTTTTGTCAGAGCGCCGCAGTATTCAAACGCACTATCTCCTATGCTTGTGACAGAATCGGGGATTGTGACGGACGTCAAACCGCTGCAGTCCCAAAACGCATCCTGTCCTATGCTTGTGACAGAATCAGGGATTGATACGGACGTCAAACCGGCGCAGTAGGAAAACGCAAAATCTCCTATGCTTGTGACAGAATTGCCGATTGTGACAGACGTCAAACCGGCGCAGTCGGAAAACGCTTTCTCTCCTATGCTTGTGACAGAATCGGGGATTGTGACGGACTTCAAACCGGTGCAGTCCCAAAACGCGCCATCTCCTATGCTTGTAACAGAATTGCCGATTGTGACGGACTTCAAACCGGTGCAGTCGTAAAACGCCCAGCCTTCTATGCTTGTGACTGCATATCCGCCGAGGGTATCGGGCAGAATGATATCGCCCGCAAGTTCATTTACATACCCGGTGATTGCCGCTTCGCCGTCGGTTACCGTGTATTTGTAATTTCCTTCGGTCAAAGTATCCTCCGCGCTCGCCGTGAGAAAAAGGCTGTGGAAATTAACGCTGCCTCCCAAAAACGCGAACAATGAAATAATCATCAAAACAGATAAAATTACCGAAAGTGATTTTTTCGTAAAAGTCTTCAATTTTTTATCCTCCTCTTAAGTTGCGCTGCTTTGCGTCGTAATCGTATATATAAATTCCTTCATTATTATTATTTTATCAGACGTTTTAGAAAAAAACAACTGTTATATCAAATATTTTTTTCGGACGAAATATAACAGTTAATTAATTTCATATTTTGTGAATTTTTGTATCATAAAAAATCTCCTCCGGATTTGACCGAAGGAGGTTTTTGTTGTTTTTTTGTTAACTTTTTGACGTGGTGTCGGAGCCGGACGTAACGGAAGCCATATGCTCCTCGTTTGCCTTTTGAAGATCTTCCGCGCTGCCGGAATTCGCGGTCTTCTGCATTTTGGCTCTTCTTTCCATAAGGTCAGCGTACATTTTCTTTTTCTTCTCGCCGTCAAGGTCGTAGAAAAGCATCGGAATAATTCCGAGTGATCCCGTGACAGACGGTATTATCGTGAACATGGCGAACAGATAATACTTGACTCTGTCGGATTGCTCCTGACCGTTGATGTATGCCGACTGATCGTAATTGACCCATTTTTTAAGAGCCGTTCTTATAAGAGACGATACCTTCTGCGCAACTTTCGCGGCAAGACCTTTTGCAACAGACGTCATAGCCTCTGTTCTGTAGCCGTTTTTCCATTCGCAGTAGTCCATTGATTCGTTGTACATTTCGGTGCCTATTACAGACTTGCAGCCGTAGAACAGCGTCCAAATAACCTCGTAAATAGACATACAAACTATCATCGGTCCTCTCTGCTGGTAGAAGCCTCCGTGTTTGGTCTTTTTGTCCATTCCGATAATACCGAAAAGGTAGACGAATATATTTTCAAATTCAGAAATATATTTTGTCGTAATGTAAAGCCACTTAGACGGAATATGCTCTCTGAGCCACGGTACGTAAAGATACGAAACGGGACTCAACGGAGCAGCCGCAATGCCCGAGACGAGAGTCATTGACGCGAAATGAAGAACGTCTATGTAATAGTCGGACTTAGAGCCGGAAAGAGAGAATGACGAAAGAAAGTCCGACAAAGTAAGAAGCAAAATAGGCTTGTTATTGAAAATAGATCTGAAACCCTGCCGTATGCTCGGCCTGTCGACGGACTGCATTACCCTTTCCCGAGAGTTCAGGAAGAAGAACATTGACATCAATCCGGAGACAAGAGACGTAAATACGCCCATGCCGACGAAAGTCCATTTGTAAAGGACGTTTGTAGACGCGCTTTTAAATACGTTATTGTCTATCAGGTCAAGTATAATAGTCGTTATCTGCTGCGGCAGCTTTTCTCCGAATGTTCCTGAAGCGAAATTCGCAAGCGTTATAAGCCGCGTTCGGTCTATCGGGTGCGGTGTAATCGTAGATAAAAGTCCCGTCCTCGCTATTCCCTGGAACGTGCCTACGCCTTCTCTGATGAATGCGAGAGCGAAATAGAAAATAAATTTCGTGAGGTCCATTGACGTTCTGCCGGCGAAAAGAAGCGGCATAAGCCAATAAAGACATGAGAAAATCATTCCGGGTATGGCGAGAAGGAGAAGGTACGGACGGAATTTTCCGTATCTCGTTCTCGTCCTGTCTACGATTGCCCCCATAAAGATATCGTTTACAATATCCCACACTCCGTCGACAGACTGCTCGATCATCTGAAGAGAAAGATCGATCTGAACGATATTTGTGATAAATCTGTCGGAATAGACATTGATATGGAACGACTGCGCGGCATCCCACAAAACGAAACCAACCGTTTCCTTTGTGCCTACGTATCGCCTGTTCGCGACTTTAAACTGGCTCTGTACGTCTGACTTGATTTCATTATTCTCGGTCGCTTTGTTATCTTCTGCCAATATATCACTTCCCTAAAGATAAAAACTTTTTCAGAAGATTAGTTTTCTGTTCATATCGTATATAATAACACTAAAACAAAATAATTGCAACAATATTTACAATTTATGATAATTTATTTTGTTGCTTTTTTCGTTATTTGTAAAAAATAAACTTATAATTGAAATCATCGTCGGTTTTATATATAATTGATTAAAATATTGCTGTTGTAAAAATTTAAGAATCTTGATTTTACGGAGGAGATATTATGTCCCCAAAAATACTTGTCGCCGGAGCAGGCCACGGAGGACTAGCCGCGGCTTATCTTCTTTCCAAAAACGGGTACGATGTGACCGTATACGAAAAAAACGCCGTGTCAAAGGTCGGCTATCCATGGTCTGATTCAATAAACCCGTCGATTCTGGAAGAAATCGGAATGCCGCCAATTTCAAAACGGGCGTGCGAAAACACGATGGGTATAACTTACACAAATCCCAACGAAACCGTAAAAATCAGAATGCCCGACAAAAAAAAGTCAAATACAAATTACCTCGTTGACAGAAAAAAACTTCTCAGACACATGATAAAATCATGCAGGGAGGCGGGCGTAAAATTTGAATTCGGCGTATCGGCGGTCAGTGCATTCATTGAAAACGACAGAGTTTCAGGTCTCGTTTTAAAGAAAAACGGAAAATATTTCGTGTCCGCGGGCGACCTCGTCATAGACTCCGCCGGAGCCGATTCTCCGATCAGAACAAATCTGCCGGAATCGTTTGACATTGAAGGAAAATTTCACGGTACGGATATTTTTTCGGTTTACAGAGGTCTTTACGAAAAACTAATCGGCGGCGAACCGGAAAACAAATACACTGTCTACTTTTTCCATACGAGGGAGAGAGGGCTTGACTGGGTCATTTCAGAGAAAAAGTGCATGGATGTGCTTATCGGCAGATTCAGAGAAGCGTTGAGCCAAGAGCAGATAGAAAAATCGTTCGAAGATTTCAGAAATATATACCCGACTCTTTCCGACAATCTGATTTCGGGTGGGACAATACAGACTATACCCGTCAGAAGAACAATTGGCAAGATGATAGGCAATAATATTGCAATTATAGGCGATTCCGCGGCGATGGCAATTCCGATGCTCGGCTCAGGAGTCAACAACACGCTGAGAGCCGGCAAAATGCTGGCCGACGCCGTGATGGCAGTACCCGATTTAAATTACTGCGAGGAAACTTTGTGGCCTTATCAATACAACTATATGAAAAATATCGGCAACAACATGCTCGTCCTCGACAAAGTTAAAAATCTGTGCATGACATTCAGTCCCGACGACGTCGATTACCTCCTTGAGCACGAGATATTGAACGAGGAAATGTTCAGTATAGGTTCGGACGGCGTAAAGAACATAAGTCCGGCATATGTAATCAGAAAAGTATTGCAGGTGGTTCCGAAACTGCCGATGTTCAACGAGTCAATGGGCACGCTTTTCTCAATAACATCAATGAGAAGGATAACCGGAAAGATGCCGGAGACATACGACAAAGAGAAAGTCGAGATATGGAGAAAAGCTTACAGAGAAGCTTGAATTTAAAAAAAGAAAGGTGCGGTCTGATTGAGCCGCATCTTTTTTACGCGCAAAAAAAGTTCTCTGCCTTAAACGGAAGAGAACTTTTAATTTTTTATTATCTCCGAAAATTATTCCTTAGGAATAACGTAGTTGGGATTGTCGTCTGTGAAGTCTTCAGGCTGTGTGAGCTTTTCAAGTCTCGCAGATGCTCTGAGGATTGCTCTTGCGTCCATAGCGGAAATGCTTCCGTCTGCGTTGATGTCGATAAGAGAGTAGACAGAAACGTTTTCAAGAGTCTCAAGTCTTGCGGAAATTCTGAGAGTAATTCTCGCGTCAATAGCATTTACTACGCCGTTCTGGTCAGCGTCGCCTAAGATGCCGTTGTTGAGAGGAGCAACCGATTCAGACTCTTTCTCGCTTGTAGTCTCAACGTCTGACTGTGACTCTGACTCTGACTCTGTTTCCGAAGTAACCTCGCTCTTATCCTCGGAAGAAACTTCCGAAGCCGTATCATTGACTACAACGGCGGAATCGTTAGCAAAAACGAAAACTACCATTACAGCAGCTACTGTGACTGCGAGGATGGCTGAGAGAACCTTTTTTAATTCTTTGTTCATGATGAATGCCTCCAAATTTTTTTTGCCTGTTTTTAGCATGTAATTATGCATCGTGCTAATCAAAGCACCATATAACATATAGAATAATATCACAAATGAAAAAAAAAATCAATAGATTTTTGATGTTAATAATGACGATATTACAGTTTATACATAAAAATTAATTGTTAATATTCAACATAATATGAAATAAGACGCATTCCTTTTGTCGTTTCGGCGACCTCTGCGCTGCCTGTGCCGTATTTTTTCCCGAGCTTTTCCGCCTGTTCGGGCGTGAGAGAAGCGGAATCGAGACCCGAATATATGATAAACTCAACTTCCACAATTCCGTCCGCGTTCGCTTCCGCCGTGACTATCGCCTTGTTATCGTATGAAATACCGTCAGCGACGGGCATATAATAAGCTCCGTTTTTTAAAATAAAAGACGCCTGACCCGATTTGTCGGACACTTTTTCGCCGAATTCCGGTTCTATGGAAAAATGAGACGTTATTATACTGTGCAGATTATCCTCGGAAATTCCCGCCATCTTGACGCCGTTCACATTGCCGTAAAGGATCTTTTCCGGGTTTTTTCGTTTAAGGTCGCAGAAGGCGAAACGAATAAGCTCGTAATCGTCGTAATTTTCATCGCTGAAAGACTCGTCCTCGGAAAAATAGACTGCGGCGAAATCCGTCAGAAAGTCATTCATATCAAAATCGGAGTATTTAATCTGATTTGAATCGCTGCCCATGTTGCTGTCGGAATAATCGTCCGCAGCGGTCTTATCCATTTCCCGCTGTTTACTTATCACGCCGGAGCCGTCCTCGTTTGGCGTGTATTCGTCGATATCCGCCTTGTCGGTATAATAATAGCCGGAATACAAATCAGTTGTTGACATTTCATTCCCGCCGTTTTTGCGGTCAGTGCCGATCAGCACGCCCACTATCGCGACGGCGGCGGCCGCCATAACGGCTGTCAAACCGTATATCTGTGATTTTTTCATGATTTTTCTCTTATTATTTTTTGATTATCTGTTCCAGCTGCCACGACATCTCGTCGAAAAACGCTATAACCTGTTTAAATGCGCTTTCAAAGACAAGCAGAGGAAAATACGGGTCATTTGCGCCGATATAATCGAACATCGTAATTCTGTGGGTTTCAAAAGTCCCGTCCTCGTCAAGTTCTATTATTCTCGCTCCTCTTGTTCTTAAATTTCCGGACGGTCTGAATCCCGCAGTCGGAGTGCTTATAAAACGCACGCCTTTATATTCCACGTCAAAAGCGTTTCCGTGGTCATGACCGGATACGACGGCTTTAACGTCTTTTTGTTCAATAAAAGCCTGAAGCTCTCCGAGATCCGTGTTGTCTGGAGAAGGTCTTTCGTTTAAAACAGAATCCTCAGAGGCGTTGTCAGGCAGAACGTAAGGTTTGCCCTTCCAATAAACCGCGCCGGGACGATATTTATCGGTTTGTTTCAAAGCGTCGTAAATTTCCGGCATAATTACATGCTGAAAAGCGATAGACGGCACAGGTCCCCCGTTTTCGCTGCTGAGTTTATCGCTCTGCGCTTTATACCATTCAATCTGATCCAAAGCAAGATGATGTGACGAGGCACAGTCATCAAACATATAAAGATTGAACTTTACCTTTCCGGACGAGTCGGACGCGTATATGGGAACAATATAATTCCCCACTCCGCTCACGTCTTCTCCTTCATCGTACATAAGACTCACGGAATAAGAGGAATAAAATTCAACCTGTTCTTCTTTAGAAAGAGCAGTGCTGTCATCGTCATGATTGCCGAAAACAATCGCGACCGGAACGCCGAAGCTTTCAAAAACCGACATATAATTATCTATGGCTTTTTTCGCCGCTTTTTCAGTCTTCGCTCCTCTGCCGTCTATATTGTCGCCTGTCAGAACGACTAAATCGGGCTTTACTTTTTCAAGAGTGTTTTTAATAAATCTTTTCGTAACAGAATTTAATATTATATCGTCCTGAAAATCGGAATAATTCAAAACGGTGAATTTGCCGTCGGAGTTGAACCTGAGATGTTTTTCTTCCGCCGGAGTCAGCGCCGATGCGCCGGCCGAAAGACAAGCCGCCGCAAGGAGAACAGAAATAAAAACAGAAATTATTCTTTTCACGTATTTTTTCATTTTTCATCATCCTTTATATATAAAGTATATCAAACATTTTAACCATAATCAACTTACAAAAAAAATATTCCGGATGATAAAAAATATCTTCCGGAATATGACAGCTATCTGTTTTTAAATCAGAATCCGCCGGATCCTGTAACTTTATAGAAAAGATCTTTGAAGAAATTGATGAAGTTGTCGTAAAATTCTCTGAGGTCAAGGAGGAACGAAACAAATCCGTTGCTCTTGTAAAGCTCTGCGAAAGTATATGTGTAAGTTTCGTAATTCTGCGGATTGTTCTCGTCAAGTACGAATACTCTGCCGCCTCTTGTCGCCTTGTTGCCGTAAGAGCCCATGCCGGACGTCGGAGTATTTATTATATCTATTCCCTTATACGGAATCACAAAAGAGTTTACATGGTCATGTCCGGAAACTGTCGCAAGAACATTTCCCTCATCGAGAAAAGCCTGATATTCGCCGGAATTTATAGTTCCTGGCATCGGAGCCTCTCCGAGAGTCGAGCCCGCGGCAGCGTCGTCGGGAAGGGTGTAATAAACGCCTTTTGACTTTATTGTATTGTCGCCGTCATGGTCGGTGACCTTCAGAGCGTCATAAATTTCCTTAACGATAATGTGCTGAAAAGCTATGGAATAAACAGTGCCGCCGTTTTCCTCGTTGAGTTTTTCCGACGTCTGTTTGTACCAGTCAATCTGACTCTGTTTAAGATGGTCGTAGCCGCCGTTCACCGCGTCGTTAGCTCCCGAATCGAACATAAAAAGATTGAACGAAACTTTGTCCGAACCGTCGGACGAGTAGATTGGAACGTTGTAAGTGCCTACGCCGTCAATGGAATCGCCCTCATCGTAGGAGATATTGCACGAATAGCTCTCGTACCATTTCATCTGAGTCTCCCTTGAAACTGAGTTCTGAGAATCGTGGTTGCCGAAGACAATCGCGACGGGAACGCCCATTTTTTCAAAAACCTTCATAAACGAATCGATGGCAGCTTTCACCTGTAATTTTGTGGGGCAGCGGTAGCCTGCGATGTTGTCTCCCGTCAATACGATAAGATCGGGTTTATATTTCTCAATTGATTTCTCGATAAAACCGTTTGTCAGCGGATTGCCGAGCGCTCCGTCCTGAAAGTCGGAAAAATTGAGAATTGTGAATTTTCCGTCGGAATTGAATTTAAGATGTCTTTCCTCCGTAGGCGTCAGGGCAGACGCGCCGATACCCATAGAGCAAAGCGCAAGACTCAGAACGAGTATCAAAGCGATAATTTTTGAAATTGATTTTTTCATAAAAAAATATTACTTCCCTCTCCCAATTTTGGGTTAATTTAATGTATAAATATTATACCTACTAAAAAATTAAAAATCAAGAGATAAATGGGCAGATAATCGTTTTTTTAATTTTATCGGCAGTCATTAATTTCCTGCCGGTCTTTTTCGCGTTAATATTTGACATTATAAATTTATTTTGGTAAAATTATTTTAAGTCAGTTCGTAACCATCCTGACTATAAATAAAACTACGACGGACATTTATTCCTCAAAAGATGTCCGCGAGAAAGAAGAATTGAATATGAAAGAGGAAAAAACAGAAGAAGAAATTTCAAAAGTTTCGGGAAATTCAGAATCCAAAGAGAAGAATAATCCCGAAAGAAGAAAGAAAAGAGTTTATTATGAGGTTCAGGCGGGCATTATCGCCGCGATGTACGTCGCCTTGACATACCTGTCAAATACCATGAACTTAGCTTACGGACCGATTCAGTTCAGATTAAGCGAAGTTTTGACGATTCTGCCCGTATTTACGCCTGCCGCGATACCCGGACTTACGATAGGATGCGTAATAGGCAATCTTCAATCGCCATACGGTATTGCGGATATCATAACAGGCTCTCTTGCGACGCTTTTGGCTGCCGTTTTCACATACCTTTTCAGGAAAGTCAGAATTAAAGACGTGCCTGTTCTCTCGACTCTGCCTCCCGTAATTTTCAACGGAATTATCGTAGGAATCGAGATTTGGTATTTCGGCGACAAGACTCCGGCGCTGTTTTTCATTTCCGCAGCCGAAGTCGCGGCGGGAGAAGCGGTAATGTGCGTTATCGTAGGAATAATTTTCTATCTGGCGATAAAAAAGACAAAAATATTTAATAAGAAAAATTTCGGATACACTTAGATTTATTTTTTTGAATAAAGCCCGATATCCGAAAATGTCGAAAAGGAAGAAAATTCAATGACTAAAATTTTAATTGCAGACGACGAGGAACTGATAAGAAACCTTGTCAGCGATTATCTTGCTCATTCGGGCTATGAGTCGCTCACGGCGGAAGACGGAGAAGAGGCTCTCTCGGTCTTTGCGGAAAATCCCGATATCAAGTTGGTCATACTTGATATTATGATGCCTAAGAAAGACGGCTGGGAAGTATGCAGAGAAATAAGGAAAAATTCAAATGTGCCAATCATCATGCTTACGGCGAGAAATCAGGAATTTGACGAACTGACCGGATTTGAAGCGGGCGCCGACGACTATGTCGTGAAGCCATGCAGTCCCGCCGTATTGATGAAAAGAGTCGAGGTTCTGCTCAAAAGGCAGTCGGGTTCAAGAAGTCTTTCCGTTTATAATCTCGACGGTCTCAAGCTCGACCTTGACGCCCACGAGGTATGGATAAACGACGAATCAATTCCGCTCACGCTCAAGGAATATTCCATATTATCAAAACTTATTTCTGAAGTGGGCAGAGTTTATTCGAGAGAACAGCTTCTCGACGAAATCTGGGGATTTGATTTCGACGGCGACGCGAGAACAGTCGATTCGCACGTCGCAAGACTCAGAACAAAGCTCGGCAAATGGGGGCAAAATCACATCAAGACAATTTACGGCACCGGATACAAAATAGAATAATAACATATTTGTTTATCATCCGTCCGATTTTCACGGACGACGGAAGACGTTGTTGTCTGCCGTATCACTCAGATATTTCAGACGGCTTGAACTTTTGTTTTCGCCGTCTGATTTTATAAATTTTACAGGCAATGTCTAAGAAAAACAAAAAAGATAAAGAAATTTCATCGTCGAATGACGCCAATATTTCAAATAAAAACAGAATAAGCCCTGAATATGTGGTAAAGATGCCGGATAAAAACGATAAAAGCGGCTCAAAAAAAGTAAAGAATCACAGGAAGAAAATCAAACTTTCATCCCGTCTTTTCAGAGTAATAGCGCTGACGCTCGTGCTTGTTATGGCGGTGATAATTTTTGCTACTTACCGAGGTCTTGACACGATTTTTCTCATAAAAGCGGGAATAGATTCATTTAAAGCCGCCGACAACATATCAAGGATTGTAGACGAACAGACGGGAAACGAATTTTTCGCGTCAATGGAAAAGCTTGAGGCTACGGACGACGTAAGCGTAGAGATATTAAAAAAAGACGATTCTTTGGTATACTCTACTTTTTACAACGGTGATATGTCGTCTCCTCCGTACGACAGCTCTTCCGTAATCATACCGTCAAAAGAAAAGAGAAATTACATGGTTGAGGACGATGCGGGAGATCTTTCGTCGGGCAACCACTTTGAACTGAGAATGGATACGATAAACGACGTCGAATATCTGATTTTCGTCAAACATCTCTCTTCCGGCGAGACGATTAACGTTTATCAGAAAAAAGCGGCGGTCGATTCCAACGCGCGTGTCGCGGTGTCGTTTATCTCGATTGTCACTATAATAGTCCTCGCTGTAGCGCTCATAATAGTTATGGCGTTCGTCAGAAAGATGGTAAAGCCTCTTGTCGATATGCAGGAGGTCACAAAGAAAATGTCAGAGCTTGATTTTTCCCATAAATGCCGCGACTCATCCATTCTTGAAATATCCGAGCTTTCGGTATCTATAAATGCTATGTCTGACTCATTGCAGGAATCTCTCGAGGATTTAAGGCAGAAAAACGAAAAGCTTCAAAAGGATATAGAACAGGAAAAAACTATTGACCAGCTCAGAAATATATTCATTTCCGGAGTTTCGCACGAGCTTAAAACGCCCATTTCAATAATTCAGGGATACGCACAGGGCGTAGAGGATTATATAAGTTTCAAAGATTACGATACGGCGGCAAGATATTCCGGCGTTATAGTCGAAGAAACGGAGAGAATGAACAAGCTCGTAATGAAACTACTTGAAATAATCAAGTACGACTCCGGCGATTACACTCCCGTCAAGGAAAATTTCAGAATAGCCGTAACAGTCGGCGACTGGTTTGACAGAAACAAGAAAAATTTCGAGCAGAACGGCGTCACTCCGATTATGGACGTAGACAAAAATATTATAGTAAACTCCGATATGTTTATGGTGCAGACTGTTTTAAACAATTACCTTTCAAACGCAATGTCGCACGTAGACGGCAGAAAAATAATAAAGGCGTGGGCGTCAGAAACAAAAGATGGTGCTGTCCGCATATCGATTTTCAACACCGGAACGCCTATAGCAGACAAAGATATAGATAAAATCTGGGACAGCTTTTACAGAGCAGACAAATCACTTTCAAGGTCTCAGGGAAGATTCGGTCTCGGTCTTTCCATCGTCGCCTCGATTCAAAAACTTCTCAAAGAAAAATACGGAGTTATCAATCACGACGACGGAGTGGAATTCTGGTTTGATATAGAAAAATCCGATAAGCTTGTCGCCGACGGCGAAACCGATTCCCGTAACGAAATGGACAATATAAAAAATACAGCAAATAAAGATACAAAATCAAAGGAGAAACAATAAATGCTAAAAAACATACCGCCGATAATCACCCCGAAACTTTTAAAAATACTTGACGAAATGGGACACGGCGATTCCATTGTTATAGGCGACGGCAATTTTCCAGCCGCGGCTAACGCGAAAAGGCTTGTGCGTCTCGACGGAAATACCGTTCCGGAAATTCTTGACGCCGTGCTTAAACTGATACCTCTCGACCCGTACGGCGACGCACCGGTAAAGCTTATGGCTCTTTCAGGACCCGACGCCGGCGGTCCCGATCCCGAAATATGGTCGAAATACAGGGAAATAATAGAAAAATACGAGCCCGGCTCTAAAATAGAACAGGTGGAAAGATTCGACTTTTACGAAAAGGCGAGAAACGCGTTCGCGGTAGTTTCATCCGGCGAAACGGCAGTATACGCGAATATCATCCTCAGAAAAGGCGTTGTAAAGCCGTAAAATAAAAAAACGAACCCCCCCCGGAAAATTTAACTTCCGGGGGAAATTTTTTAAATAATACAATAATTATCCTTTATCGGCAGACGATAATTTTGGCATAATTACGCCTCTTCATCGATTTTTCTAAGCTCTCTTCTTTTTTCAAGCTCTGCCGTCATATTTTTGTAGTAATCTTCTGAGATTTTATATTTCTTTTTGTAAACCAAATAAGCTCCATAATACAGAAGACCTGTCGCGACGGTGAAAAGCAGAAGAAGTGAAATCGTTTTCGACTCGGGCACATTTGAAATTATCGTTTTGATTTTGGAAAGCTTTTCTTCTCCGGAGATAAGCCCCATATTTGCCTGCTGTTCGAGATCGGAAATCTGGTTAGTCGTAGAATTTATTCCAATAATAACATAGAAAAGCATAACTACAAGAGTATTTACCGCGCTGCCGAACTTCGTAAGAAATGTTCTCGTAGAAAATATAATTCCCTCATTTCTGACGCCGGTAAGGTATTCGTTGTATTCAGCCGTATTGGAAATTGAAATCATCATTATCATGTAAAACATCGTGTTCGCAAATCCCACGAAGAAATTCGACAGTACCTCGAGAAGATACTGCATTGTTATCTCCGCGTTGAAAAACGGTATGACTATAGACGCGCCGCCGGCTGGATAGAAAACGCCGAAAAGCACAATCAACAAATTGCCGAGAAGAGAGAAATACGCAGAAAGCCTGAGGAGCTGAAGTCTTGAATGTTTTTCGGCAAATTTCGGATAGAAAATATTGATTATGACTGTCGCAAGACCGCCGAAACAGCCGAACAGAGTATTCAACGTTCCGTTGTATCCGAACTGGAAATATACATACATCGAAGTGCACGCGGTCGGCGCCATCTGAGTCAGGCAGAAAGCGACCGCAATCCATCTGAGCTGATCGTTTGTCTTAAATATATTCAAAATATATTTTACAGATATATTCTGCTTTTTCTCCGAGTAAAGAGAATAATCCTCTTTAGTGCCAATAAGCATAATCATCTGGAAAAATATAAATATTGCGACAAAAATAATTGAAAGATATCTGTACGACGCGACAGCCGAGCCGCCTATAGCAAGCTCGCCTGTAGTCAGTATCGGAACAAGTATTCCGTTGAGACCGCCGCCGATATTGGCGCAGAAAGCCGTCCTCGACGAAAGTTTATCTCTGTCCGACGGATCTCTTGCCAACGACGGAACCATAGACCAGTAGCCGATGTCGTTCATCGTAAAAACAATGGAAAATGCGAAATAAAGAATACCGAAAAACGCGACGTAAGACCAGCCCTGAAGCGTATTTGAAAACGACGCCACAACAACTATTGACGAGCCTATCATTCCGAGGAAAATCCACGGCTTGAATTTTCCCCACTTAGACTTTGTAGCGTCGACTATGTTGCCCATGACAAGGTCGTTTAACGCATCGAAAATTTTAGCCGCCGCCATCAAAACGGTAATAGCCGTCATCTGGGCGTTAGTCAGTTTTTTCGTGAAATAAACGTAATTCAAAAGCTGATTCATAAAAAGACCCGCGCACGCGGCGTCCCTGCCTATGGTTCCTATCGGGAACAATATCATATCCTGACGGCAGAGCTTCCCGTCGGCATATACGGGCTTGTCGTTTTTCATCTTATATTCCGCCTTTCAAAAATTTTGTCTTATTTATTTATTATAGCACTTACAAATAGGTATTTCAAATAATATTGTCAAAATTTACGATTAAATACACAAAAAATTTATTAATTTTTTAATCAACTATATTTTTGATTCAAAAACATATTGAAATATTATTTTCGGTAATTTATAATGCTGAAACCGGCGTCGCGCATTTTTCCCCGAATAACGTATTTTAATACGCGGCTTTTGCCGACTTTAAAAATTTTCGATTAGATTCTTTTACATTTCAAAAAATAGCCCATTGTGGTTAAGAATTCCGAGTTGCCGAGCGCAGTAATAAAACTGTTAAGAGAATAATAACGTGACTAAATTAGTCGTTTTGATACCTCTGCAAATACTTTTATTATTTATTATGACGATCAACAGACATACGCCAGTTGCCGGTTCACAATTCCGGTCATATTACTTTAGGTTTATCGTGATAAAATGTGAGCAATCATGAATCCGCCGAGTTCAGACAAATAAAAGCACGCAGCGAAAAACCCGATTTTTAGGCAAAAAAAAACACTGCAAACCGCAGTGTTTTTTGGTGCGAGTGTTTATAAGGGATTTACTCAAAATATAAGCAAAACCGGCTTCAAACATAGTATTCTTCACTCCTGCTGTTGCTTAATAGAGAAACATATGGAGGAATACATAATGTCAAATATAATTGAAGATTTCTATTATGGTAACATTGAGCCACAAGAAGTAAATAACGAATTGATGCCTAAACTCAAGAAAAAGCTGAGTAACCTTGCCGAAAAAGAAGAACAGCTTACTGCAAGATTGAGCGGTGAGGATAAAGAGCTGTTTCAAAACTATATAAGTGCATATATTGAGTTTTCAATAACAAGTAACGCTGACAGCTTTATATCAGGCTTTAGACTTGGTGCAAAATTTATATACGATACATTTGTTAAGAATACGAAAGGATGAATGCCCTATGAAAAGCAATACAAATATTCAATATAGACAAGTTGGAGATTTCAACATTCCTAACTTTATCTTACCGCCCGAAGAAGCAAGTGTCAGGCTTGGTAAATGGGGAATGTTACATAAGGATTATTTGCTAAAAAATAAAAAGGTGTTATTTACAACACTGCTTACCCAAGGCAAACTCTATCAGCACTGTGCTGAAGTCGAAACTCAGGCAAGAGATATGTTTGACACTCTTGTTGACCAGATGAAAAACGTAGAAGGTATAACCGAGCAACTGAAAGAAGAAAATCAGTTGGAATGGGTGTGCCGTATGCAGAACATTAATGCAAGGGTTAGAAAAATTATTAATAACGAAATTATATTTAAATAAAAATATTTCGATATGGTTAAAGTTTGAATCGGACTCCAAATTTTATAACTAAAGAAAAACCAAATAAAAAGTACAATTCCGTCTTCTGCATTTGTAAAAACAGAAGGCGGAATTAAGTGCTGCAGGAAATATTGGTGCAGACAGTTCTTGAAATCATTATGTTGAGCAGATTATGCGGAATGTCCTGAATTCAAATGGCTTATATGTGATTTCTCCGGAACATTCTCCGATATACTCTTCAAGGGGTGAAACCTCAGTGATTTTTGCGTCGTGTGTAACATTCATAACAGTTTTTCCGGGAATACCGTAAGGCTCATAAACACGCACGATATATCCGTTGCCGTCTTCAGCAGGCTTGATACAATCAACGATAAGACCTTCATTTGAAAGAGTAACAACAGGCTTTTCATTACTTTCGCCTTCAAACACAACAAAAGGAGAATTGAAAAGATATGCTTCCTGAGCAACCTTACCTGCCGATAAACCACCCATATGAGGATAGATTGAATATGCAAAATCGTGTTCACCTGTATCACGGAAGCGTGTAGGATTGTCAACGTTGCGCATAAGAGTTATAGTCATATCGTTGTCAATAACATTGTGACCGTATTTGCAGTCGTTGATAATTGCAACACCGTAAACATCATCTGACAAATCTGTGAAACGGTGAGCAGCAAATTCGTGCTTCCATTTTTCGGCAGGTGTGTTCGGATGGGTGTTACGTTTTGTAATGCCGTAAGCAATTTCGTAGCTTGCATGAGCAGAAACCACATTTACAGGGAAAGATGCCTGAAGAATTTTATATTTTTCCTGCCAATCAACGTGAGAAACTACGTCAACCCTTGTAATGTTTGCATACGCAATAATATCCTGAGTAAGAACGGTGTTGTTATGCTTTTTAGTAACCCTTACCGTCGCACGCTCGTCATTTATATCAACAAGCGTAATTTCATTCTGCCAATTCATATCAACAGGACGCATTTTGTATCCGTCATCAATATTCCATGCATCCTCATGCTCGGGACCGTCCTTATATGTAACAAGGTTGTTAAGGTTGTCACCGACAAACCTATCTGCACGCTTGTCATAGAAATCGCCGAGAGTACCGTCCTCACGGATAATGAATGTAAAGAAGGGCGTTTCAATGCTGATTTTTCCGTTTTCCTTGTTTGCTGTAATTGCTTTTTCAGTATATACAACTGAAGTTTTGTGATATGTTCTTGCACTGAAGCCTGCAAGATTTTTTACATATAAAATACAGTTACCGTCTGCATCTGTAATAACATTTGATGTGTTTTCTCCGTCCGTAAGTGCACAGCTTTCATACTTTTTGTCAACCTTTACGTATGCACTGCCGACAAATGAGTTTGGGTTATAAACTGTAACCTTGTCCTGTGCATCATCGCAAAGAGTATCAGTGACAAGCTCTTTTTCTTTTTTCTCTGCGAATACAAAAAGCTCTTTGTAGATTTTTTCTGCATCATCATAAACTGTATCTATAGAGCTGCCGGGAAGAACATCGTGGAACTGGCAAAGAAGCAGATCCTTCCAATGCTTTACAATTTCATCATATCCTGCATCCTTACCCTTGAGCTTTGCAAGAACTGAAAGCAAGTCAAGTCTGCGAAATGCCATTTCAATGTAACGGTTGTTGCGTTTTACATCGGCAATAGTTGTATATGTGCCCTGATGTGTTTCGACCGAGAGCTCTCCTTTCCACACAGGAAGATTTTCACGCTTTTTGTCAAGTTCAGTGAAATAGTCCTCTGCTTTTCTGATTTTTACCTCAGGCATACCGGGAACTGTCTGAAGCAGACGGTAATTCTTAAGCATTTCATCGGTTACACCGCCACCGCCGTCACCGTAGCCATAGGACAGAAGAACGTGGTCCCATGTTTCTTTTTGCTGAAGCTTATCTGAAACAAGGCTGATATTTTCACAGTCAATTGAGTTGTTGTAGCAATCTTTTGTGATAGGTACTGTTGCGTAAAGGTTACTTCCATCAATACCTTCCCAGATAAAAGCATTATAGGGAAATTCATTGGCATTCTGCCAACGCACCTTGGTTGTGTAGAAGCTTTTCATTCCGCATTTTGTGAAAATCTGCGGAAGTGATGCGGGAAAACCGAAAGAATCTGGAATCCAGCAGACATCACTTGTTTTGCCGAATTCTTCTTTGAAGAACTGATGTCCGTAAAGAAACTCTCTTACAAGTGATTCTGCACCTGAAATATTAAGGTCTGATTCAACCCACATAGGGCCTACAAGACGCCATTTATCTTCCTTCACACGCTGACGGATCTGCTCAAAAACATCAGGATAAACTTCCTTGATATAGTTATAGACCGAGGGCTGTGAAAGCGAAAACTCAAATTCATCGTATCTGTCCATAAGTCGGAGCTGATTAAGTGCAGAACGGCCTGATTTGCGGATTGTATCCTTGAAACGCCACAGCCACGCAACGTCAATATGAGTAGAAGCAACGCAGTCAACGATACAGTCATCGTTTGACAGCTTCAATTCTTTTAATCCGTCAAGCAACTCCTTGTGAATTACGATAATATTTTCAAGAAATTGGGTGTAGTCAAGGGAATTGTCGCTTTTACGGATTGTATTTTCAAACAAAGTGTTGACCTTGGCTTTCGTGTAATCATTCTTGATGTACTTTATAAGGTCACGGACAAAATCCATAGTATATGAAAAATCTGCAATTGCTTTATCTGCAATAACATACTGAGGATTTTCAACAGGTCTTACCATTCTTTCATCATTGCAGAAGGTACAGGCATATATTTCAAGCTCAATGGCAATTTCTCTGTCGTACATTGAGTCTTCAAGGTAAACCCTGCAGCGTTGTTCACCGTTGTCAACACCTGCAAAGCGTTTTCCGTCAATTGAAACAAATGCTTCGCAGTTGCAGGGCAATCTCAGTTCAAGATAAGCTGACTGGTGTTCCTGCGGCTTTTTAGGTGTGAATACAGTTTTCATCATACATGTTTTATGGTCGCAGAATGTAATGGTATCAGTATAATCTGCCCAATCTGTAAGAGGAATATATGTTTCCCTGTCCGCATAATCAAAAATTCTGTACTGCCATGCATCAATGGGGAACGTTTCCATAATCGCTCTGTTACGGTACAGCCATAAATTTTTGTCAATCATTTGTTCTACCATAGGTATCACTCCTTGTTTTTTGCATAGGTTTTTTGTTTTATTGTAGCTTTTGGAACAAAACATTTCATTGTTTCTTTTTGTTTTATTATTGTCTTTTTTTGCTATGCCATTGTTTTTTTATTACAATAAACAATCAAGCGTAGTAAAATAAAACTCAACACAAATAATTATATTATCAATATCAATAAAAATCAACATCAGTTTAAAAATACAGGTGATTAAATGAATACGATTAAAAACGCAAAATTCATTAAAGAAAATGCAGATTTCGGTACAGTCGTTTCCGTTTTCATCAAGGCTATAAAGCCCGAAAAAGCAATCGGTAAGGCAACACTTTTCTGTTCTGCGCTCGGCTCTTATGAAGCATATATCAACGGAAAAAGAATCGGTGATTTTATTTTTGCACCGGGTTGGACAACCTATGGCAAACGCCTTCATGGGTATGGGACAACAGAAACGGTAACCTTCAAACATTGGAGGTTCGTGCATGGATGGACGAACTCGGTGTTCAAAAGAATTATGTTGCAAAAGACGGTTCTCAGCTGATTCTGTTGTAATTATGCTGTAACAAATAAAAATCAAAATAAAAGCAAACAAGCCCGTTGACTCATTGTCAGTGGGCTTGTTTGCTTTTATTCTCTTTTCTGATATATCATCCGTATCATTTTACGGTTACAAGGAATATTGATGTGTAACCGTTCCACTCGGCTGTTACATAGGTCTGACCTGCCGATTTTGGGATGATATATGTTCCGTATACAGAAATAACATCTTTATCGTAATCGCTGAACTTGATGTTCAGATAAATTCTTTCTCTTTCCAGAGCGTCATTGACCTTGTATAATTTTGCAAATTCGCCAATTTCGCCCAATTTAAGTTCGTATTCGTGGGGACGTACAGTTATGGTAATCGGATCAAAGTATTCTTTGGCTTCTCTAAACACTGTTTCTGTTTTTACATTTGTACCATTATCGTATTCATACAAATCCGGAGAATCAATAATTGAAATGTCTACCTTATGCATTCTTGTTGCCCAAAGTGCCCATATATCGCCGTATGCGTATACAATAAAAACATCATCCTCAAGCAGAATGTGTCCGTTTGCTCTTGATGAAATACCTGCGTTGTGACAACAATGGCTTGTGTTGACTTTCATAAAGCAGGAAATTTTAAAATTGAGTCCGTCATCTGAAATATAAACACCTATTGAACTGTCCTCTGAAAACCTGTTAACAGTGTTTATTGCAACAAATTTGCCGTAATCTTCAATGTATTTTACGTCGGAAGAATCTTCAGAGGGGAGAACATGATTAATTGCCACTCCTTGATATTCCATTGTTGCTGGCCAGTTTTCGTCTGTTGCATCTGCAACGGAAAGTCTTGTCTGATTAAGTGCGCCGTCTTTCCATGTGTAGTAAATGTAAAGCTTATCCTTCACAACTATGAAGCTCGGCTCACCTGCTCCGAAGGTGGTAACATCACCGTTATATGTAACGATAGATTCAGGCTTGCCGCCCCAACCGTTTCCGTTCCATTTTTCATAAGGACCTGCAGGATTCAAGCTTCGTGCAACAAAAACATTATTTTCAATGCCTTTTGAATTAACGGTTGATGTGTAGCCTATATAATAATACTCACCGATTTTTATAACACCGGGGTCACAGCAGGAATAAAAGTCGTCAGAACCTGGTGTGGGTGTAAGCACAACCTGTTCCTTTGTCCAATTTTTACCGCCATCGGGAGAATGAGTGTAAAAAATCCAGTCCCACTGATCTTTGTCGCCGGGTCCGGCAGTCCACATATCAATACTGCCGTCTGCATTTGTAATAATTGATGCACCATATCTGTAGCCTGATGACTTACCTTCGGTGGGAGCGTAAACATCGAAGCCGGTATCAGGGACGGTAATTTTCACATATTTTGATGCATCAGGCTGTATGTATTGTGCTTCATAGTTATAATCCCTGTTCGCAAGGTCTGTAAATCCCACAGTTGGTCCGGGAGGTTGCATAACCCCGAGAGCAATGAGAACGCTTGTTATAACACTTAAAAGCGAAGCAAAAAATGAATTCATAATATCCTCTCCAATAATATATGGAATTTATATCAAGTATAACATATTTTAAAAAATGTGTCAATTATTCAAGTTGATTTCTGAATGTATGTATGGTATAATTCTGATTGATGAGCTTTAGTCTGATTTTAAATCACACAAAGGAGTCCGTAAGAAATGAAAAGCAAAGCCATTCTCAGTTTAATTTTAGTGTTCATACTGATGTTTTCGTCGGCAGTTCCGGTTTTAGCTGCAGGCACAGCACAGATAACACAGTCTGTCACCGTTACAGCGGATAATCCCATTAACCGTTTTACAACCTTCTTTAAAAATATCATTGACAGAATTGTTGATCTATGGAATCAGATTGATATCTTTTTTGAAGTGAAATCAGAGGGTGTGCAGAATACAAAAAATGTCAATGCAATACATATGCTGAAATCGGTAACAGACACGATTGGTGACAGCTTTATCATCACAACAGACGACGGAAAGGTTATCGTAATCGATGGCGGAATGATTACTGAAACGGATTATTTCCTTGAATATCTCAGGCAAGCAACAGGTAACAGAAAACCGCATATTGACGCATGGTTTCTTTCTCATCCGCACGATGACCATTGCGAGGTTTTCCTGAATGTAATTGAAAATTATGGTGATGCATTAACCTTTGATAAGGTTTATGTGAATTTTGCACCGATAGATTTTTATTCAGACACTGATGAAGAAGCAGACAGAATACTTCACGATTATGCACGTTTGCAACCTTTGTTTGAAGAAAAAGAGCAGGTTCTGTATGAGGGTGATATACTCAATGTCGGCACTGCGAAGTTCACTGTTCTGTATTCTTTTGATTCCGCATTTGCCGGTTGTAATGATTCCTCTCTTGTTTTCCGTATGGAGCTCGGAGGCAAAAGCGTGATGTTCACCGGTGACAGCGGTGTCAAATCAGGACAGAAAATTCTGAAAAATTGGGGGAACTCCGATATGCTGAAGAGCGATATCTGCAAAATGGCTCACCACGGACAAGGCGGTTGCGACAGGGATTTCTATGAAGCTGTTTCTCCTGAAATCTGTCTTTGGCCGACTCCTTCGTGGGTATGGGACAACAGAAACGGTAACCTTCAAACATTGGAGGTTCGTGCATGGATGGACGAACTCGGTGTTCAAAAGAATTATGTTGCAAAAGACGGTTCTCAGCTGATTCTGTTGTAATTATGCTGTAACAAATAAAAATCAAAATAAAAGCAAACAAGCCCGTTGACTCATTGTCAGTGGGCTTGTTTGCTTTTATTCGGTTATCATACATTCAGTAACTTTTCCGTCAGGCATAATTCTGACAGTTTTGATTTCCTGCGGTTTCCAGCTCATTGAGAATTTTGTGTTAAGAGCGGTGAAATCAACCGTAGCATCGGTTGCGGTGCCGTTTGTTTCAACAATACGCATGATGATACCGTTGCCGTTTTCTGCAGACTTGATTGAAGTGACAACAATATTTTCTTTATCAACGTCAAGTGCAGAATAAATCTGAGGTAGATTTCCGCCGTGGTGTGTTTCCTGATGTGTCTGAAGCGGGTTGTTAAGAACTTCCGATGCTTTGAATAGTTCGGAATTGACCTTCTGAATATGAGGAACGATTTCTGAAACAGCCGTCATATTTTCCGTATACGAGCTCCATAAGCAAGCTTTCAAGCAAATCGTCAATTTCGTGAGATCCGATAATCGAGATAAGGTCTGATACTGAGATATTCATAAGATCGTAAAGGCTTTCAATACCTGCACCTTCTAAAAGGTTCCTCTGTCTTGATAATGCTTCTTTTCTGTTCGTCTTCATTTTTGTTTATCCTTTCTGTATGTAGAATTTCGGAATATACATTTCTTCCCGAATAAAGGTTATGTAAAAAAGGCGAACCGAACATAAAATCCAATCCGCCTGAATCTTTATATATTTACACTCACCTTTATTTGTCCTCGACACCCCAAGGCTTTGGGAAGTTATCACACGGCTGATAGCTTATCAGCTCCATAGGAATCTCACCTCCGGTCTTTACGTGCCGGCCACGACAGATGTATCATTATGCCTTTTGCCGGTCATCGCCATATCGGGAGCCACCCGATATTTTCAGTGTTGCTATATCGCTCAAGAGCTTTTATTGCTCTGTCATGGCGCACACACTGATCGGCTCGTCAGCAAAAGGAATGTATGTGATAAATGTATATTCACTTTTCAAGGTTCGGAGGGAGTAATTAACCCCCTCACTTCTATACCGCACATTTTTGAGGTGCTTGCCCCGAAAAAAATTGAATTTTTTTCAAAAAATCAGAAATTTTTCATTATTTCTTTGAGTTTAATAAGAATCTTTTGTTTCCTGACATTAACTTGAGTTTTTGAAATCCCTGTTTTTATGGAGTATTCTCTTTCCGTCATAGCAGGTTTATTTAAATAAAGTGCATAAATTAAATCTGCTTCGCCCTCCGGTAACATAGCTATAGCTTCATACATTTTGCCGATTCGGTATGAACGGATTGCACTTTCTTCAACATTGACGCTTTCATCTGCGATAGCCTCATGCAAGGTCATTTCTTCTTGTTCGTCAAATTCCTCGTCCATAGACAAAGTTGAATATCCCATCTCAATATAGGCAATAATATTTCTTTTTCTCTTGTTATCAGCACTATGCCATTCGTTGTATTTTTTTCTTGTAACCTCTAAAACAATGGTGTCCGACTCAGAAAACTCATCTATGTATTCAGCGAAGCGTCTATGTTTGTTTTCATCTTTCTTCTTGAATTCATAAAACTCAGTGCCTGTCATTTCAACCCATTCAGGGTTTATTCCGTTGCAATTTTCGTCTTTCCATCTGTAATATTTTTTAGCCATTCATGTAATCTCCTAAAATTTGAATTTTTGATTTTGTTGAATTTCAAAAATTCGGAGATTACGGGTATTCGGCTATGTAGCAAAGCCACTTAAACATAAAAAAGTCCTTTCCCTCGCAAACGGGAAAAGACTTCTAACACTGTACAAAGCAAAATCGGGCAAAAAAATAGCACCATACAAAAGAACTGATGATTTAGGATATAGTTATCCCATTAAAATCATTTCAGTTCAACTTTGTACGGTGCATGGTAGTTTTTCAGTCCCTATTGGGATCCTGCTCCGCTCGCGCGATTAAAAGTTGTAGTATTTAATTGTATATATTTATCTAAGCGGTTTTGTTTTTCCGCCGAGATGATTTTTAAATATGTTATTTCTTCTTGTTTTCATTGTCCTGAAACAAGCAACATCAACGACATCATTGAATTTACATTTTTGGCACTTTATTTTCATAATGTAGTGTCCGTAACCGAAAACCTCTAAAATCTTATATCCGCATATGGGACATTTAACATTTCTCAATTCAAGAGTTTCGGATTGTTTCCTTGCCATATTGATTTTTTCCTGCACATCAAAGGAAACACCGATATTACTCTGAGGCATTTAAACAACACCTCCGCATTTGAATTTTAATAGATATTCTTCTATTGGGTGCAAGTCAAAAAGGTCAAGCTCTTTAAGGCGGTTAAATAACGCACTGTAATTAACGCCCATAGCATCTGCCATCTTTTGAATATTGAACTTTTGCTCTTGTGATAAAACATATCCGTCAAAAGCTACTACCTTTTTACCGCCGTTGTATTTGTTCAACACACGCATAATAATAAACCTCGGCATAAGCAAACAGGCCGCAGCTCTGTTTGCAAGGCTTTCATTCATAGACATCATTTCTTGCAGCATTTTATATGAATATTCCATTTCACAGTCATACTCACTATGAAAAGCTGCTGTTGCCTGAGCCGGGATGTGTTTATTCATAATATGATGAGCACCCTCATGAGCAATAGTAAACCTCATGCGTCCGAGTTCGCTTGTCTTTTGAAGATATTTATCTATGACCGCTGTATCTTTGGGAAACAGTACCTTCATTTTTCTGTTATCCCTGATAATTTTAACAGGTCGCTTGCCGTCAGACAAAAATCCGATTCTACCCGGATCATCTTCCGCAAAGGTTTCATAAACAATTGGTATACCCAAATATTCGGTTACAAAGGCTTCAATATCGACACAATGCGAATCAGTATAATGTTTGCAATTCATAAAATCCACTATCATTGCTTCACAAAGATTTTCGACCTCATCATATGTAGTAAGTTTTTTCAAAATACACACCTCCAATTTAAGCCAATACATACCACTCCCGATTGACTTTATAAATATATCTTTCGGAATTACCTATGATCACGGTATAACGAATACCGTCATATTCTCTTGTAGGTGATTTGCTTTGGTATAAAACTCTGGAAACCCGAAACTTTCGACCGTCATTCCAAATAACAGCTTTCGGAACAAGCTTTCCATCTGTATTTATTTCGGTTTCAACTTTAACTGATACTTTTCCCATAACTTTATTCTTCCTACAAATTTTTAATTACGTGTTTTGCAACTCCCTGAACCTTAAACTCTTTTACTTTTATCTGCTTTGAGGGATAAACAGCTTCGTTCATATATTCAAGAACAGCAAAATGTTTATCATCAAAACCGGCATAGCGTTTAAGCGTATTACGGTTTTCATCATCAAGAGCAACAACGATATTTCCGACTTCGGCGTGTTCCTGTTTCTTTATAACTACAAAATCACCGTCATCAATACCTGCATCAACCATTGAATCACCGGAAGCTCTGAGAATATAGAAATCGCCTCTGCCGAAAAGAGATGCAGGAAGGTTGATATATTCTTCTATGTATTCTTCCTCCGTCTCCGCTTCACCGCAAGGTATGCTGCCGACTAATTTTGCCGAGGAAAGGTACATATTATCCGAGTTCATTTCTCTCGTTTCAATTGTTTCTCCGTTATATGAAAATCCAATATTGTCATTTGTCATTTCTAGAAGGTAGCGGTAAATGGTCGTTCTGCTGACACCGAACCTATCTGCTATTTCTTTGAGTGAAGGTGATCTGCCGCATTCTCTTTTCCAGTCATTTACAAAATCGTATATCTTTCTTTTAAGTTCAGCACTTTTATATCTCATTTTTATCACCTTTGACCTATCCGTAACAGTTGTTATGGATAGATTATATCATAATAAAATCGAGAGTCAATAGCAAAAAATGAAGGTGGGTCGTACACAACCCACCTTAAGCAATATTTTTTATAAAAACTGATTTATCATAGCTTTGAAGCCTTCAACAGCCTGCTCAGAAGCTGTTATTTTCATCTTTCCGCCGAAAGAAAATACCCATCCGTAAAAGGTTTGACTAAGCGATACCTTTGCATACACATCAAAATGCTCGTTATCAACGATCTTAGTTTGCACCTTTTCACCAAAGCGGTCGATGATATTATTCATCAGTTCATTCTCACAGCGTAAAACAACATCTGCTTCTTCACCGTCATACATAGAAAAGATCTGTGAAAAGTAGTCCGAGACATTAAAACCTTTAGGTTTCTTTTCAGCCTTATCATCACTGATCTTTAGATCGACCATTCTATCCACTCGAAATTTAACTGTCTTTTCGTGACTGTCAGAATATCCGACGGCATAATAGCTGTCATCGTTCCATATCAGTGCATACGGTGAAAAGCTGTATATCTGTCCGTTATGTTTATATGTTTTCTTCTTTTCCTGACTGTATTCTATGTACTTAAAGTTGATCTTTTTCTTTTCACGAATAGCGACATGGATATTATCGACCAAATAATATATACCCTCATTGTTAGCCTTGACTCTTGTATCAACATAAAGCTGCCTTTTAAGAATGTCGCTCTGATGAGGACCGATAAAAGATGAAAGCTTCTCGATAAGCATCTTACTTTTCTTCGGGGTTATAAAGCGGGAGGACTGAACAGCATCAACGAGCAATTTTATCTCCGGCATTTCAAAAACACGAATATCCAAGAAATACTGATTTTGAACACTGCGTTTACAATCAACATCTATCCCCAAAGATTTCAGTTCCTCGATATCGGCAGCAATCGTTTTTCGTGTAGTGTTATGTCCCAACTGTGCAAGATAATCAGATATATCTTTAATTGTCGCAGGATGCTCTATATCCGTATTATTCCAAAGATATTGTAAAATCAATAATGTACGATTATGTTTATCCATTTTCAGCACCGTCATTGTATACCGTCATCTGTAAAAATTACACGGTTCAATTTTTTATTAGTTAAAATCATTAAATACATTTCACCGAGAGAAATAATAAAGTCAAGATTTATCCTCCAATACTCATCTTTATCAAGTATTCGATATGTAAGCTCAAGAATTGAGTAAATCAAATCATCTTTAATACCTATTGTGTCTTTCACTCGATCAACAACAGCGTCCCAACTTTTTGCTCTGCGGACTTCCTCGGTTGACATGATATATGCAATTATCAGCGACATCGCTTTTCTTGATGCCGGATTTTTAAAAGCTATCTCGTTATAAAATGCCTTAATATCTTTACTGACAGTTTTAAGTTTATGTTTTCCGGCATCGGGATTTACGATCTGTGCCATAATATCGGCTATTGCCTCACGCCAAATTTGATACCCGGCATTTATTACACCTATATCTATTCCTTGTTCTACACGGCAATACTTATCGAAAAAGATTTCACCGCCTATTTCATTAACAACACAATATATATGAGAAATCTCATGCAAAAATATTCTGAACCAGTCAAAATCAGTTTCATCAAGATCGGAGCGTATTAAAATACCGTACTTTTCCCCGACAAAAGCGGACGCTGCAAATTCCTCAAAGTAACCTTCGGATTTATAATCATCGTGAGTCCAATCAGGGAAGTATCTGTCACAAAAGTCTTCATAAACCTTCAGACCGTTTTCAGGTGTAAAAAAAGCAAGGACGGTATTATCAAATGAAATGTCAAAGTTCATCCTATTTTTAAAACATACCATTGCATCCGATAAAATATGTTTCAAATGTTCTTCTCTTGAAATATTCATTCTTCTTCACCCGTCCCCGTCATTCGTTCTTGTGCCTTTTCATACCTTTTTCTGAATTGGTTTTTATGAGCAGAGTAGTATGTGTCTACTTCACCGTATGGTATCCAAATCTCGGCATCTTCTATCTTTTTATATACAGCACTAACGACATCATATTTTTTGATTTTTCCAAATTCGACATCAACATAGGCTTCATAAAGCCATTCATGGATTTTCAATTTTTGCCTTTGCTTTAATTGTGAAAATCTCTTATTGGTCTGAATCAGCCGACCGTTTACCATCTCATGATTTTTCATAGTGATACCTCTCTCATATAGGCTCATTTTAACATAAGGAAAATGTTATATCAAGAAAATTTGAAAATCATAAGTAACCCCCAAATAATCCCCCGTCTTCCAAAAGAATAACCCTTGCTCTAAAATAGTCTCATCATATCCAAACAAGTCTAAAGAGTTGCTTGGAGCAGATTGGAGAGGATGAGACAATGAACACAGAAATACAGGCAGTAAAGCAGGAAGTAAGGATCAGGAACTGGGAGGCTGAGGTAGCAGCATGCACTTCATCAGGACTCACTGTTCAGCAATGGTGCCGGGACAATGGAATATCTGTGAAAACATATTACTATCATCTCAGAAAAGTACGTGAAGCAATGCTGTCGGAAAATGCTATAGTGCCGCTTGCAGCACCGAAGAAATCCTGCAATATCGAAATCAACACCGGTGACATCAATATATCGGTTCCAACAGATTGTCCTGCAGAAGCATTGGTCACAATACTTAAGGTGCTTAAAAATGCTGAGTGATTTTGCTGATAACTGTGAGGTGTTCCTCATAACCGGTTACACAGATATGAGAAAAGGTATTGACGGACTGGCAACAATACTTCAGGGCAAATTATCTCTTGATCCGTTCAGCAAAAGTCTTTATCTTTTCTGTGGAAGAAACAGATGTAAAATGAAAGGACTTCTGTGGGAGGGAGATGGCTTCCTGCTGCTATACAAACGTCTTGACAACGGAGCCTTCCGGTGGCCGAGAAATGAGCAGGAAGCAAGAAAGCTGACACCTCAGCAGATACGATGGCTTCTTGAAGGACTTGCAATAGAACAGCCCAAAGCAATAAAGCCTTCGGGGCCTAAGGATATTTACTGATTGATAACACTTAATACTTATCGTTTACACACTTCTCTGATATGATATTTTTATCAAATCAGGGAGGTGTTTTTGTATGAAAAATGAAGTTAAATCGGCAGAAAAATACGAAGCTGAAATAGCTGAACTTAAAGACGAAAACGCCGAACTCAGAAGACAGCTCAATAATCTTAAAAGAATGGCATTCGGTCAGAAAAGCGAAAAACGCAAAAATGAAGAAATCGCAGTTGAACAGCTAAGCCTTTTCAATGAAGCAGAAAAAGAGCAATCTGTAAATGAACGTGAAGAGGAAAAATCAATAGTTGTAAACGGCCATTCAAGGAAGAAGAAGAGAACAAGAGATGAAATATTCAAGGATCTTCCCATTGAAGAAGTAATCCATGAGGCAGAAGAAAGAAACTGCCCTGAATGCGGCAGTGAAATGCAGGCTATCGGCAAAGAATATCTTCACGAAGAGCTTGTATATGTACCTGCAAAGATGTTCAGACGTATGCATTATGCAGAAGTAGTCAAATGTCCCGACTGCGGAGAATATACAGACAGATCGGTAAATGATAAGGCAGTAATCATAAAAGGAAAAGCACCTGAAACAGTATTGTCTAAAAGCTATTGTTCACCGGAGCTTCTTGCGCATATATTTTACGAGAAGTATGTAAAAGCAGTACCGCTTGAAAGACTGTCAAAGGATTTCAGGAGTATGAAAGCTGAAATCTCAACGGCAACACTTGCAAACTGGGTAATTGAAGCTTCAGAAAAATATCTTAAACCGATATATGAGGAACTGCACAGCCGCATACTGAATGAAAGTGTAATTCACGCTGATGAAACAGTAGTTCAGGTTCTTCATGAAAAAGGAAAGAAAGCAACCGCACAGTCAAGAATGTGGGTATATTGTACTGAAAAGATAAAGCTGTACGAATATTCGCAGACAAGAAACGGACAGACGGCAGCTGACTTTCTCAAAGGTTATGAAGGCTATCTGGTATGCGACGGCTATGACGGCTACAACAAAGTTACAGGAGTAACGAGATGCGGCTGCTGGGCACATGCAAGAAGAAAGTTCTTCGAAGCACTTCCAGAGGATGAAGGAGTCAGGAAAACCTCAAAAGCGAATGAGGGCTTTGAAACAATCAACCGGATATTCGCACTTGAAAAAGAATATGCTGAGCTTAAGCCTGAAGAGAGGCATAAGAAACGGCAGGAACAGATAAAGCCTGTTCTTGACGGCTTTTACGCATGGCTTGAAACATTATCACCATCACAGGGTTCGGGATTATCAAAAGCAGTTCAGTATGCGATAAATGAAAAGAAATATCTATACACATTTCTTGAGGATCCGATGATACCGATTGACAACAATCTTGCTGAAAGAACGGTAAAACCGTTTGTGGTCGGCAGAAAGAACTGGATGTTCGCAACATCAGTCAAGGGAGCACAATCAAGTGCAATGGCATACTCGGTAATCAATACTGCTGCAGCAAACGGATATGGTGTGAAAGAATATCTGACCAGCCTGTTCCAGAACCATGGTGGTCAACCGCCAATCAAAAGTGAATAAAAACCGGAGAGCATCTGATTAAAAGATCAATGCTCTCCGATATTTTTTGCCTGCGACCGCAGGATTATTTTGGGCTTACGGTTTTTCGGCTTTTTCCTTTGGAAAATAACACGAGTTTGATACAAATTCACCCACCTGTTCAGAAAACACAGGTGGGTGAACAATTTGCGTTGCCGTTTGTTGTTTACTTATGCAGATTTACATTGAAACTTGCACAGTAAAGTAATACGTTTCGATATACGATTACCAGTGAGCGGCTCCGCAGTCGCAATAATGATATTTCTCCATCTTAAAGAGTTTACGGAAGAAGTTTGCAATCTTCCAGAAGAACTTAACAATACCTGACTTGTGGCAGTTGCAGGTGCAGTGGGTTGTGGGATCGTGCTGTGACAACTCTGTACCGCAGGTATCGCAATAACCGTCATTGTCGTTGTCGCTGTGACTGGTTTTTGCAAGCACTTCTTCAGCTTTATGGCCGCATGTTAGGCATGTTTTTATCAACACACCTTCGGTCGTACATGTAGGAGTAGAAGCAATAGTACCTTCATTGTAGGTATGATTTCCGGTTGCAGGAATTACTGTGTTTTGAGACTGTACTGCATCACAATTTGTACACTCCTGATGCTTGAGCCCATTCACCCCACAAGTGGCTTCTTTATCAACAATCCAGTTCCATGAGTGCTCTGTTTTTGCAACAACATCCGAGGTATAACTATCACCGCAAACTGAGCAGGTGTGGGTTATGTAGCCCTCAGTTGTGCAGGTTGGGGCAACAGTTTCCTTTATATATGTATGCTCTGTAAGCTCCAATTCAATTTTTTCTTCGTAACCACAAAGAGAACAGGCTCTTATTGATATTCCGTTGCTTATACAAGTGGATTCTCTAACTATCTTTGCATCACCAAACACATGATTACAATGGGAAACATTAATTGTTGCAACATCATAAAAATGCCCGTCTTCTGTTATTGCTTCAAGCATTGTTTCTCCGATTTTCAAGCCGGTCAGGATACCGTCTTCACTGATTTTTGCAATTGATGTGTCTTTAATGATGAATGCAACTTTATTGTTTTCAACATCGACAGGTTCAATCACATACTCAATTTTTATCGAATCATTTACGCCGATATTATAATCGCTTTGCTCAAGTTGAAAACTCTTTATGCAGTTTTTGTTGTCACTATCCGGCTTTATGACCTCAACACGGTTTTTGATTAGGTTATAATTTTCTATATCAGTGTCAAACTCACTGTTAATTGTTCCGCAATATGTATCGCCGGCTTCTAACGAAATTTCTGCAAATTGAACATCTCGGCTCTTTTCAGTATGATTTTCATATTCACAAATCTCATATTCCATTGTGCCGGAATCATTAGCTTCGATGACAATATCATATTCCATTGAGCAGGGCAATGCAATAAACTTAACATTCTCCACTGAATTTGCAACTATGTATGATGTATTATTTATCACCTCATCATTTGAAGCTTTTACAAGCAATTCCCCGTCTTTTGAATATACATAAACAGTTGTTGGACAAGAAACCGTAATCAACTTACTGTTATCTGAATATGAAGTTTCGTGTTCAGGAACATGACAATACGTTGAACTGTATTTTTGTTCCATTATCGTAATATCCTGTATAGTTGTTCTCCAGTCAGATTTATCAGTAGCATGAATATATTCAAGAAATTTAACAGCTATTGCATCTAATTTAGCGTTTCCGTAATTTCTAAATGCATCAAATGCGTTTAACTGTAATGCTTTATAGATCTTAAATGATGCATCGAATTTTACCGCAGATTCATAACTTTTACTATTTAGCAATTCTCCTTTTGCACTTTCCATTGCATCGTGGGCAGCTATTGCAAAATCTCCGCTCGCAGAAAGATAGCCTAATTGCTTAGATATTTCTCCGGAGTTAGATAGAACTTTTCCGAGAGCTTTTCCCATTGAATAGCCTGCAACAACGAGATTTGCTGTTTCAAGAGATGCTGTGGCAGCAAATCCAAGCTTAAGCATAACATCATATGCAACTTTTTTTGTGAAATCCGTCAGCAATGATTTATATAAGAAAGCCGCATAATCAAATAGATTTTCTTTTGCACAATCTATTGCTCTTTTTTTGAGATCACGTTCAAAATTTGTTGTATCTGTGATTGTTGCAATATATTTATTCATTGTGCTTATGCTTACACTTGAGCCACTTTCATTTAGCTTCTCAGACATTGCAGAAAATCCGTCTTTTATTGACTGAGTCATTTCTGTGCATGTTTCCAAAGCCGCTGCATATTTCAGAGCATTTTGAATGTTTTTGGCACAATCAACACCAAGGTTATAAATATCAGCAAGATTTCCGGCAATGTTGTATGTTTTATAAAAAGCTTTGATGGTTTCATCTTCCAAGTGGCTGCTCATAAAGCTATTAAACAGTTTATAATCGGAACTCTCATAATTTGTTCCTTCGAGGATTTTTTCTATTTTATTTTTTGATAGTTTTATTTCTTTTAATGCAGCGTCATCATCAAATAATTTAGCAAAATCTCCGATGAAAGTCTTATACTTTGTTGCTGCAATTTTATTGAAATTTTGTTGTGAACATGAAACATCACACAAATCAAAAATTGCATCGCATAATACAGCTTCAGAATATTTGCTATGATCAAGATCGGTAATATCCAACTCAAGAACATTTTGCATCCAAAAGCTTTCAAATGAGTGATCAACTGCATCGCTCATTATATCGGCAAAATTAACATCGCTAATTGTTCTGTAAGCCGGGGAAGCTACAAATTGCAAATGTTCCTTTGTGTATTGTTCATCCGAAACAATCACTTTTTGATCACCGATTTTGACAACCTCTATAGATGATGCATAGTAATCCTCTGCACAATTTATTAAACTTTGTTGAAGAACATATTCTCCAATATCATCTGTCAATCCGCGAAGCATATATTCGTATTTCAATATACCTCCCGGCTCAAGTGTTGCAACAGGTGCTTCGGCATCTGAATCCACTTCATGTACCGTTGCTTTGCCGGAAGAATCAACGACCACGCAATCTATAAGCTGCGAATCAACCTTCTTGAAATCCTCTTGCGTCAAATTCTCGTTTGCGATTCCTTTTTTGTATGCTTCGGTTATATTATATATAAAAGGACCGGTGTGAATATTGGGGCAATTCAGATTGACAGGTCTGAGGTTAACAAGGCATACATTGAATCTCAAGCTACCGTCTTTTATATCCCCGACTTCAACTCTTAATTTAACACTGTCAGTTCCGTAAACCTCAACTGTTTCATCTGCTTTAAATGTTGCCGAAACAGGTGAATTAAAATTTTCCAAGACACCGCTGAATGACGCAGACAGGTTGTATTTTCCAGGCTTATCTCCACGAAGTATCCAGTTTGCTGATGATGAGGATTGACCGGGTATTGTATCGTCAATATTTGATTCACCAACTACAGTAAGTCCATCTGGTACATTAATCGCCGCCTCGCAATCAACAATATTGAACTGAGATGCTGCGTTATTGAATATAGTAAGCTCCGCATTGAAAAACTGTTTGAGATATGATGCTGTAATCGGAATTGCAACGACCGCAATTATTTCCTCATTCGCTGCGTTCGGAATATAGGAAATAGATGTTATCTCATAGTCGCCTACATCCCCGTCGTCTATTTTAAATGAAATAATCTCCGATTCGTTTCTTATATATGAGACGGGAATTCTTTGAGTGCCGTAAATCAATGTAACAGAAACATTATATATTTGCTGATTAGCAGGATTGTTAACATCAATACCGGCTGCAACAATTTCATCTAATGTCATTTCCGTCACATGAAACTCACCGGTAATAATATCTTTTTTTTCTGCAGTTAAAGTAATTGTTGTGGTTTCTCCGGAGAGTATATTAATTTGTTGTGAAACAGGTAAATAGCCATTCTGATATGTTCCGATGATGTGACCGCCGACAGGAAGAGTCGCAGAAGCAAATCCTGTTGCGTTAGTATAAACAATTTGCTGTTTATCTGTGCCCAAATCGAAATATACCGGCATTCCGGATAATGCTTTTCCGTTCTCATCTGTAATTTGTACTTTCGCTGTTCCGAGAAGTGCTCGCTCGTGTACGATGATATCCTTCGATGCTGTCATTGTCATTCCTGACACATCAGTCAAAGTCAACGAAACAGTGTATGTTCCTGTTTTGACAAAGGATTTTGTCGGAGCTTCACTTGTTGAAGTTGTTTCGTCCCCGAAATTCCAAAGGTATGAAGTGATACGATTGCTCGAGGTGGAATCTTTTGCACTGAATACTTCTTGAACTCCGACTTCAAAATATGAAGCAGATGTTATAACCGGGTTCAGCTTTGAATTCTTTTCAACAGAGATTTCTTCTGTGTAATAGCTTTTAATGTTACCGGCCGTATCAATGCAATCAATTTTGTAAACATAGAAACCTTCATCTAATGTTTGCTTAACTGAATAGGTATGCGATGAATTGACAGCACGTGAAGCAACAGCCTTATATGCACCGTTGTTATCTTTTCTGTATATCTTAAACCCGGCTAAATCGTATTCCGAACAATCACTCCAGGAGAGCGTATATGTCTTTTCCTGCAAATCGCCCATCATGCCGGTAAGTTCAGGAGCTTTTTTGTCAATCGTAAACTGTATCGTCTCGCTGTATTCGGAGCTTAGCAAAGATGTATCGGTGCAGACTGCTCTTACATAAACCTTATCACCGTGTGAAAGTGTATCCATCGGAAGCTCTGCATATACTGTTTTATAGTAACTATTTATGTCAGTAAATTCCTTTAAAACAGTGAATTTTTGCAGTAGAGATGTCTTGTACTCAACAGTTATTTTGTCAAGAGTATTATTATCTGCTGCCAGGACGCTGATTTTGTTATTATTCGGACCGATGCTCGAACCCGCTGAAGGGCTGATGCTCTTTATTTCGGGTTTTACGGTGTCTGTTAAAGCTGTTGCATTGACAGCCTCGGAAAAATTACTGTCATTGCCTGAGGTGTCACACACACGTATTTTATAATCATATGAAACGCCACGACTGATTGAGCGATCATAATAATTAAGTGTTGACAAAGAAGATGCTATACAAGCATAATCCGAGCTACCGCTTTGTGCACGATAAATTGAATATGTTCCTAAATCAGATTCCTTGCCCTGATTCCAACTTATTTCAATATATCCATCATTCTCTTTGGCCTTTATTCCATCAGGAGCTTTCGGTGCTGTGTGATCAATGTAATATTCGATATATGGTGCTTTGTTTGACTCATCGCTTACATTGTCCGATGCATCTGTTGCTATGGCACGAATCTGAAATTTGCCTTCTTGCATATCGGAAACATCAACATTATAGCTTACATATGCTGTGTTTTTGTTTGCGAAGCTTTCAGAATGCACGGTTTCCCATGTATCTGCATTTCTCGATGTTTCTATTCTTATTGATGCTATTTCACAATCATCTTTTGCTGTCGCATTAAATGAGATTGATTTGCTGTATCTTGCAGACGAAGGTGCTTGCTTTGTGATAACAGGAGCGCTTGTATCGGACAAAGTGGTGACAACATGTTCATCGGAATATTCGCCTATATTTCCAAGCTGGTCAAAAGCAGCAACTCTGAATGTATATTCCGTGTTGGGCTTGAGATTAGACACATTATACCCAATGGTATTGATTTTTGAGTTTACGGTAACATAGTCACCATTCTCTTTTCTTTGCAGAATATAGCCTGCTCTGTCCTTATCTTTTACATCGTCCCATTTTAATGTTAGCTTTGATGAATAAATGTCGCTTGCGGTCACGCCTGAAACCTTTTCGGGACCGCTGTTATCAAATGCACAATTGATTATATATCCATCGCTTTCATTTCCGACTTCATCAACAGCGACCAATTGTAGCAAATATTCTCCGTCACTATATTTCGTCGTATCAAGCTTATATGAAATTGTCGACGATTTTTTCTGATAAAGGTTGTTCCATGTTGTGCCGTCATCAGATGAGATGCTGATTTTAAACAATTCAACTCCGATATTATCTTCCGCTGACGCCTTTATTTCAAATGTGCCGTTTTTAATGCTGTAATTCGCTGGAGATACATTTTTTATTATCGGCTTTGCAGCATCTGCTTCGGGTATAGCAATAACTACTTGAGAAAAATCGCCCTCAACGCTATCCTTCATTGCACGGATTTTATATGAATACTCATTGCCTGCATAAAGGTTTTCATCGACATATGACAAAGTGTTTCTTGAGTTTATTTTTTTCAGTAATGTAAATTGTTCTTCATTTTCGGCTTTTCTGTAAATTTCATATCCTGTGACAGACGCTTCAACTGCCTTGAGCCATGAGAGATTTATACAATTAACATCGCCTAATGCAACGAAACTTTCGACAGGAGCGGCAGGGTCAAGCACTTGATATGTATCATTACAGTTTTTACAAGTATAAACCGTGTAGCTTTCTTTTTCGGCTGTTGCTTCAAAATGCTCCGATTCATAATCATGACCAAGTGCAGGTACAACTGAGTTTGTTAACTGTTTACCACAGCCTGAGCATAGATAACTTGAAACACCTGTTTTTGTACAAGTTGGTGCAGTTATGACGGTTTCAATATAATCATGCAAATGGATTGTTTCAGGAATAGAGTCAATAATATCTATTAAAGTGGAAGAAAAATCTTCAGCATTTGAGCTTTGATAGTATTGTCCGTTGGTGTTTGCTGACAAATTTTTGAATTGAGTCAAATCAGAGCCTCCGGTTGCAATAGAATAAACGGAGATATTTTCGGTATTCAATGTTTCAATTGCAGCATCATATGTGTTTTTGTTTAAATCTCCATTGGGTTCCTCGTCACCTATTAATATAATTCTTTTTGCTGAATTTGTTCCCCAATGTAACTCGTTTAATCCATCAATAATTGCAGTATACGCAGGCTCGTTTGCACCGTTTTTCATTGAGAATTTTGCAATTTCATTCTGGATTTTCTCATCGTTATCAGTAAAGTCAAAAATTACATTATAGTATCCGTTTTCACAATTATTAGAATACTCGATAAGTGATATGTAATGAGGTATATTGCTTTTTGATAACATATCCGCATAAGACTGAATAGATGATTTAACAACCGCTATCTCACTACTCATAGATCCGGTAACATCTATAACAAATACTAAATCTAAAACACCACCAAAAGGTTCATAACAATAATCACAATATCCATCATCATCTTTGTCTGCATGCCTTGCGGAAAAGTTCTTAGTATATGTATCTCCACATCGGGAACATACATAAGTATCAATTCCACCTTTTATGCAATCACAAACAGAGTTTACAACATAGTCGTGTTCAACACCGCTCATATCTAAATACTCATAACCGCAAACTGAGCATTTTGTTTTTAGAATATCACCACACTGCGTTGATACAGTTTCACTTGAAAATACACTTCTGTCAGAAAAGCCATGATAGCAATAAAAATTAATATTATTATCTTTGGCATATTGGTGTGTAGTGCTATCACAAACACCGTAAACAGAACGATTTTCATACTTTAGGGTTCTTCTATTGGATACAAATCCACTGGCATGGTAATAACCGAATGCATTTTGACCAATTGTAGTATCTTTGTTACTTATACAAATTTCAGTTAAGTTTTCGCAATCAAAAAAAGCACCGGTGCCAATTGAAGTAACGGTATCAGGAATTAGCACATTCTCCAGACTTGTAATTTTTCCAAAACAATAATCACCGATCGATGTTATACCATCAGAAATAACTACGCTTTTTATTTGAGATGAATAAGATGACCACGGGTGCGAATAACTAAAGGAAAAAATGTTACTCGTATAGTTATAGCTTGGCAAATCTCCTGCACCAACTATTTCGAGTTCACCATCATCATATAAAAACCAAGCTATATTACTACCGCACGATCCACTGTTCAAAACTTCTCTTGCATCTTCCCCGCATATATCACAGATTTTGTCATTGTTGTTGTCAATATGACGTGGAATCTTTTCTGTGTATGTATTACCACAAATTGAACATGTATAAACTGCCTCCCCTGGTTCAGCACATGAAGCGTCCTTAATTATTTCCTTTTGATAAACATGCTCGCATTGTTTTTCAAGGGATACGTTAATATTTCCACTGGTACTGCTATTATAAAACCTTATACCCCAGTAGTAGGTTGTCCCGGCTGTAAGTGCATATGAAATTTTAAAGTTTGTCCCTTCTCCGCCATCATCATTATTAGTAATTTGTTTCTTAGCAGAATCATACAAATAGCCGTATGTATCTACACTTCCTGTAGAATAAAAAATATATGTACCATTCTCTGCGGGAATAAACTCTAAATATGTTACAGAGCCGCCCGTTACACTAACGGTTTTTGTTTCGTTTACTTTGATTTTTTGTTCATTTGCTGCATAACTTATAACTCTACTCCAACTCGGCAGTTCCAACCCTACAAAGCCACTGAGCGGTGTCGCACTTATCAACATTACTACTGCGAGAAACACCGATAAGCTCTTCTTTAAAATCTTACTCACAAAAATTCCTCCCTGTTAATTAATTCTTGGTTTGAGTTAATCGTCTAAATAATGCTCATTTTTGTTCCACCCTACCTTAACAGACAACATAATCGTTATTATGTTGCTATTACATAAAAGCAAGATATTTTCTTTTACATATTTTAACAGTTATTGACGCCTTTTTCAAGCGAAAACTTGAAAAGGCGTATTTGTGTTGTTTTTTTTAAGAAAATCCTTGTGAAATACATGTTTTAGGAAAATATATATTGCAAAAACTGGCTTTATGTGGTATAAATATATTAAAATTGCTTCTTAAGCAAGTGTTTTCATAGCAAGTTGATAACATAATAACGATTATGTTGCATCAGATGATATCTCTGCGTTTTTTTAAATTACAAGGCGCATATTTTCCATTCGTCTGCGGTGTTCGATTCCGGTAGAAACAATGTAAATTCGAGTGGTATCAATGCTGCTGTGACCTAAGATGTCCGCAAGCTTTGCAATATCCTTCTCAATGCCATAAAACGTTCTTGCAAACAAATGCCGCAGGTTGTGCGGAAAAACTTTGTTCGGATTAACATTTGCCTGCTTGCAAAGGTTCTTCATTTCTCGCCAAATATTAGTACGGTTCATAGGTGTTCCGGTTCGTGTTATAAAAATCGAACCGGACTTTATTTTTTTCTCCTTTGCGTATGCGAGGAGCTTTTTCTTTAGATCTTTTACAATGAAAACAGATCTTGTTTTTCCCTTGAGTGAAACAACAGCCTCACCGCACTTTACAGCTTCAACCGTTATAAATTTCAACTCACTCACACGAATACCTGTCCCGCATATGGTCTGAATAATAAGTGATAATCTTTCATTGCCTTTTTGCTTTGCGGCATGGACAAGCCTTTTGTATTCATCTTTCGTAAGCTCTTTATCCTCCGGACAAAAAGCCTGTCTTTGTAATTTAATGGATTTCACTTTCAAATCATCACGATTGATAAATGAAAAAAAGCTATTGAGTGATGCAAGCATTGAGTTGATACTGCGAGGTGCATAGCCCTCATCAATCAATTTCTTTTTGTCGCAGATTGCAATAGCAAGTTGCAATAGTTAGCAAAGTTTCTTGTAGTAAAACGATGTGTGCTTTCGGAGCGAGGAGCGTAGCGACGAGTGAAGAAAGCACACATCGACGGCATTCCTTAGGCTGCGTATATCTGGTCAAGCTGTTTTTCAAACAGTTCTTCCGGAGTATGATAGTTCAAAATTTTTCTCGGTAGGTTGTTTATCTTATCAGCAAAAAACATTATGTCATCTGCGCTGTAATCTTCTATACTTTTCCCCTTAGGAATGAATCTTCTCAACATTCTGTTGTGGCACTCATTTGTCCCTTTTTCACAAGAAGTATATGGATGTGTGAAATATACGGATATTCCCATTGACTCAAGCTTTGACAGATTTGCAAATTCCGAACCGTTATCTCCGGTTATGCTCTTGAATATTTCTCTGTATTTATCACCGAATTGAGGTATCAGTTCAGCTAAAGCTTCATCAATAGCTTCGGCTGTATGATTTTTGACCTTTATCCAAAGTGACATTCGCAGTTTTCTTTCAACTATTGTCATTACTGTCGGCTCTGTATCCTTCTTTTTGCCGATTACGCTGTCTATTTCCCAATGCCCGAACTCTTCTCGTATTTCCACATCTTCAGGGCGTTCTTCTATGCTTTTGCCAAGATTTTTCTTGTTTTTCCTGACCTTTTTGGCTTTGGTATTACGGCTTAGTTTTTCAGGTAAATCCATATTGGTTATTGAGAGCAAGCCTGTATCAATGTAATTATACAGCGTTTTTGTACAGACCATTTTGTTCTCGTCGAACAGATGATTTTCCTTGGCATACCCTACACAAAGCATCAATCGACCAACCTGCGGTTATGACTTTTTCCTCGATATATCTGAGAAAGTCAACAGTTTCCAAACAACGATAATTTTTTCTACTGTTCTGACGATTTTCAAGGTAAACTTTCTGACCGACTGAAGCTTTGTATCGCTCAACCTTGCCGTTGTAAAGTAACACTTTACCTCGCTCATATTCGTTTTTTATCGTATTATATGAGCACCCGAAATACTTGGCTATCTGATATTTTGACCAACCGTCTTTTAATCGGATTTCCATTTCTACTCTTTCTTCGTATGTTAAGTGTTGCCCTTTACGATGTTTTGTGTTACAATTTGGATTGTCCATAGCGATGATCCTTTCGAATTGGTGTCTAGCAACTCAATTCTACTACACGATCTTTGCTATGGATATTATTTTTTATTATTGCATCTTCATTTTACAATCTGCGGTTGTTTTTCTTTCCTTGTTTCATAACTTAATAAATGACCGGCAAATAAGAAATGCAACAGAGGGCTCATTTCCCATACGGTATTTCTTATTTTTGACATGCATTTGACTTGCATTTTAAACAGAAACATAGTAAAAAACAATCGAAGATAGCGAAAAAACGAAAGATAAAACAAAAAAGAAAAAACCGAAAATCTGTTGATACACAACGGTTTTTCGTAACCCCCAAATAATCCCCCGTCTTCCAAAAGAATAACCCTTGCTCTAAAATAGTCTCATCATATCCAAACAAGTCTAAAGAGTTGCTTGGAGCAGATTGGAGAGGATGAGACAATGAACACAGAAATACAGGCAGTAAAGCAGGAAGTAAGGATCAGGAACTGGGAGGCTGAGGTAGCAGCATGCACTTCATCAGGACTCACTGTTCAGCAATGGTGCCGGGACAATGGAATATCTGTGAAAACATATTACTATCATCTCAGAAAAGTACGTGAAGCAATGCTGTCGGAAAATGCTATAGTGCCGCTTGCAGCACCGAAGAAATCCTGCAATATCGAAATCAACACCGGTGACATCAATATATCGGTTCCAACAGATTGTCCTGCAGAAGCATTGGTCACAATACTTAAGGTGCTTAAAAATGCTGAGTGATTTTGCTGATAACTGTGAGGTGTTCCTCATAACCGGTTACACAGATATGAGAAAAGGTATTGACGGACTGGCAACAATACTTCAGGGCAAATTATCTCTTGATCCGTTCAGCAAAAGTCTTTATCTTTTCTGTGGAAGAAACAGATGTAAAATGAAAGGACTTCTGTGGGAGGGAGATGGCTTCCTGCTGCTATACAAACGTCTTGACAACGGAGCCTTCCGGTGGCCGAGAAATGAGCAGGAAGCAAGAAAGCTGACACCTCAGCAGATACGATGGCTTCTTGAAGGACTTGCAATAGAACAGCCCAAAGCAATAAAGCCTTCGGGGCCTAAGGATATTTACTGATTGATAACACTTAATACTTATCGTTTACACACTTCTCTGATATGATATTTTTATCAAATCAGGGAGGTGTTTTTGTATGAAAAATGAAGTTAAATCGGCAGAAAAATACGAAGCTGAAATAGCTGAACTTAAAGACGAAAACGCCGAACTCAGAAGACAGCTCAATAATCTTAAAAGAATGGCATTCGGTCAGAAAAGCGAAAAACGCAAAAATGAAGAAATCGCAGTTGAACAGCTAAGCCTTTTCAATGAAGCAGAAAAAGAGCAATCTGTAAATGAACGTGAAGAGGAAAAATCAATAGTTGTAAACGGCCATTCAAGGAAGAAGAAGAGAACAAGAGATGAAATATTCAAGGATCTTCCCATTGAAGAAGTAATCCATGAGGCAGAAGAAAGAAACTGCCCTGAATGCGGCAGTGAAATGCAGGCTATCGGCAAAGAATATCTTCACGAAGAGCTTGTATATGTACCTGCAAAGATGTTCAGACGTATGCATTATGCAGAAGTAGTCAAATGTCCCGACTGCGGAGAATATACAGACAGATCGGTAAATGATAAGGCAGTAATCATAAAAGGAAAAGCACCTGAAACAGTATTGTCTAAAAGCTATTGTTCACCGGAGCTTCTTGCGCATATATTTTACGAGAAGTATGTAAAAGCAGTACCGCTTGAAAGACTGTCAAAGGATTTCAGGAGTATGAAAGCTGAAATCTCAACGGCAACACTTGCAAACTGGGTAATTGAAGCTTCAGAAAAATATCTTAAACCGATATATGAGGAACTGCACAGCCGCATACTGAATGAAAGTGTAATTCACGCTGATGAAACAGTAGTTCAGGTTCTTCATGAAAAAGGAAAGAAAGCAACCGCACAGTCAAGAATGTGGGTATATTGTACTGAAAAGATAAAGCTGTACGAATATTCGCAGACAAGAAACGGACAGACGGCAGCTGACTTTCTCAAAGGTTATGAAGGCTATCTGGTATGCGACGGCTATGACGGCTACAACAAAGTTACAGGAGTAACGAGATGCGGCTGCTGGGCACATGCAAGAAGAAAGTTCTTCGAAGCACTTCCAGAGGATGAAGGAGTCAGGAAAACCTCAAAAGCGAATGAGGGCTTTGAAACAATCAACCGGATATTCGCACTTGAAAAAGAATATGCTGAGCTTAAGCCTGAAGAGAGGCATAAGAAACGGCAGGAACAGATAAAGCCTGTTCTTGACGGCTTTTACGCATGGCTTGAAACATTATCACCATCACAGGGTTCGGGATTATCAAAAGCAGTTCAGTATGCGATAAATGAAAAGAAATATCTATACACATTTCTTGAGGATCCGATGATACCGATTGACAACAATCTTGCTGAAAGAACGGTAAAACCGTTTGTGGTCGGCAGAAAGAACTGGATGTTCGCAACATCAGTCAAGGGAGCACAATCAAGTGCAATGGCATACTCGGTAATCAATACTGCTGCAGCAAACGGATATGGTGTGAAAGAATATCTGACCAGCCTGTTCCAGAACCATGGTGGTCAACCGCCAATCAAAAGTGAATAAAAACCGGAGAGCATCTGATTAAAAGATCAATGCTCTCCGATATTTTTTGCCTGCGACCGCAGGATTATTTTGGGCTTACAATCATAACAAAAAACACGGCAAATAACAAAAAGTGCCGAGGGTAGTCTCGACACTCTTTATTGATTAAAATTAAACTTACAAATAATCCCATCTCGCATCAAAAGATCAAAACAACATAAAGCAAACAGTAAACACTACATACCTTTAGGTATACAAGCAACTCTGTCTACCTCACCAACATATGTCAAACATAAATCAGTCTTATAAACATCTTTTAACAGATCTTCGGTTAAGGTTTCTTCGCAATTTCCAGTTACTAAGTTTCCATCTTTACTCAATATTGCTACACTACCACCAAGCATCATACAATGATCAGGATTATGTGTAGTCATGATAACTGCAAAGCCATTTTTTCTTAATTTAGCTATTAACCTTAAAGTATTAATTTGATTTCCGTAATCTAAGTGTGCAGTCGGTTCATCAAAAAATATTATCTGGGGATTCTGTGCTACCGCACGTGCTATAGCCGCCCTTTGACGTTCACCGCCACTTATCTCTGTTACGGCTTTATCCGACAAATAAGTCATATTCATCTCGTCAAGTATCTCTTTTACAACCTTTCGATCCTCTTTTGATGGTCTTTGAAACAATCCTATCTTGCTTGCTCTTCCCATAAGAACATAATCAAAAACACTATGTTCAAAAGTAGGGTTTTGAGTTTGCTGAACATAACCTATTACTCGGGCTATCTCTTTTTGCTCCATCTTTTTAATATTTTTACCGTTCAACAGAACATTACCAGACTGAGGAGATAACAAACCACATGCACAATTGAGCAATGTGCTTTTTCCAGCACCATTCGGTCCCAAAATTGATAGCAGTTCACCCTTCTCAATGGTTAACGAACAGTTGGAAAGAATTTCACGATCGACACTCGGGTACGAGAAGCTGATATTCTGAATCTCAACTATTTTTTTCATTTTTTACCCTCTAATTAAGTTTCGTGCGTTGACGATACAGGAGCCATGCATAAAACGGTGCACCCACTAATCCGGTAATAATACCAAGCGGGACCTCAACCGGAGCAACTGTCCTGGCAATTGTATCTACACCAAGTAAAAATATTGCACCAAGTATGGAGGCAGCTGGTATTAACTTAGTGTTATTCGGACCGACAAAAAGTCGTGCAAAATGAGGAATTACAAGACCTACCCATCCAATAGTTCCGCACATACATACTGAAATCGCTGTCAATAATGTTGCACACCCGATAGTTATTAAACGTATTTTGTTAACATTAGCTCCCAATGTTTTTGCATCTTTTTCTCCCATGGAGATTATATCTATCCACCAAGACATTCTCATAAGGATAATTGTGCAAATGGAAATCGGAATTACCGCAAATCCTATCACATCAAACTCAAGTCCGTCCAAAGAACCCATAGTCCAATATGTAATTTGTGGCAATTCACTTTGCGGATCGGCAATATATTTAATTATTCCCATCGCCGAACCCGTAAGTCCTCCGACAACAATACCTGACAAAACCAGCATAATATTCGATTGTGTTCTTAATAGCTTCGGAATTGTTAATGTTGCTGCCACGGTTAACACACCAAACGAGAATGAAAATATCATAATAAATATCTTGGGCAGATGCATTAAAATTGCAACAGCAGCACCAACACAAGCACCTGATGACACACCTAAAATATCAGGAGAAACCAGAGGATTTTGGAAAACTGATTGATAAGATGCACCCGAAACAGCCAAGCATATCCCAACTGCTATCGCCCCCACAATTCTGGGCAAGCGAATACCAAACAGTACACTCTCGTCTAAACTGCTCCACTCGCCGCTAACTCCCATTATTTTTGACACTAGCATCTTTATACACGTAACAGGATTAAGCGTATAATGCCCACTGCACAAGGCGATTAAAAAAACAGCGAAAAGCACAAAAAGCAAAATAATTATGGTCGACGAAAAGTGAAGTCTGTGTCCTTTCACTATTCGTCTCATTTCATTTCTCCGATGTCTTCAGCAGTAATCTCCAATCCATAAACATCTTTATAGAAATCGGTCACAATTTTATTAAAATCCACATCCACATAGAGCTCCGGATACATTTTCATACTCATATAGAGCGATCCTAAACAACAGGAAGGTGTAGCCTTACACCATGCATCAAGATCACAGGGAATAGCATACACATTATCATTTTGAACAGCTTTCATAGACGCCCAAGTTGAATCGCTCATAATACCATCTACAGTCAACTCGCAATACGCATCTTGAATAAAAATATAATCAGGATTCCACTTAAAAATAGTTTCAAGTCCAACAATTGTAGTTTCCGTGTTAAGAGCTACATCCTCTGGAGTGAGAGAGATGCCGCCGGCACGAATAGTCATAACCTCAACCGTATCAAAAATATCGGAGGCAAGTTCGCCTTCTTTTGAGCCTAGAATAATAACAGTCGGTCTCTGATTTTCGGGAATTTGGGAAACTCGCTTATCAATCATGCTCATAATTTCATTACAATGATCAACTACAAGCTGTGCTTGGTCCTCAACTCCGAATATTTTTCCCAAGTCAAGCAAATTTTTGTTAATATCCTCAAACGTATTAAAGCCCATTCCATACGCAGGAACACCGACTTTATTTGCGGCATTCAAATAATCAATCGCCATAAAACCGTGTAAATAAAGGTCCGGTGAAATTTCTGCAAGTGCCTCATTGTCAAGAGCCCAACGACCAACCTTCGGCATATCATCTGGATTAAAGAATTTTCTGTCAAGATTATGTTTTGAATTTGTGGCAACCAATCTGTCACCAACTCCAAGTGCATAAATATAGTTGTCTACACCGCCACCCCATGAAGTGGCAACAGTCTTGACCGGATTTTTAAATGAAACCATTCTATTTGCACCGTCGGTAACTACAATCGGATCAGTTTCATTATAAAACTTATCATTATTGGATGTTTTTCCGCAACCTGCAAAAGCAGAACACAGAATGCTAATTGCCATCAGTACAATAATACATTTTTTTACATTTTTCATTTTAAATTCAACCTCACTTTTATAATTTTGCTACTAGTATAAATATTTTTCTGTTGCCTAAAAAATACACCTCCTCAAATAAATTTTAATAAAAATATTCACAAGCTATAGCTTTTCAACTTATTCGTTCAGTTTTTGAAAAAGTTTCGCTTGTATTTCGGTGCTAATATCTCGCATACCAGATATAAAAATACTTTCTAATATATCCTTATAATTTTCTAAAGGTAATTGTTCGATTATCGTAGCAATGCTTTTTTCAAGGTTATGTAGAATTGTTTTTACCTCTGTAAGATTGACGAGTTGAAACAATGGATTAAAGCGAAATTTTTTTCTATCATCCATATAATCATCGCAAGCATCTATCAAATATATCCATTGCCCAGTTAAATTAGCTAATTTCAATAACATAAAATTAGAAGCCGAAGCGTTCGCAAATATCAATGGAGCGATTAAACATTCAACCATATTTCCGCAACAACTTACCAAATCATAAAATGTGCAGTCTCTTTCTTTTTCCATTTTATTAAAATTAGATACAGCATCATCTATCTTTTTATAATAGTCTTCTTTGAAAAAAATAAAATCAGTTTGTTTTTTCTGGATAATATTATTAATGATTTTCCATTTAATTCCTCCATCATCAATTAAATTGTCATTAATTTCATAGCTAGCTACCAGTAAAGATATATTTGCTGCAAATGAAAAATCGTCATTTAAATAATCCACATATGAAACCGGAACAAATGGACTTATTGTACAAGAGCCATGAAAGCATTTATTAGTACCACAATGCAATCCATTTATTAGTATTAAGAAAGTCGTGATTTCATAATTCAAACTTGTAACACCAAGATATCCATAATATTTTTTTAACGATTTACAAAGGCCGCAATAAAAAGATTTATAGATTTTCTTATTTTCTGTTGACATATTTTTAAAATTTGGCTTTAAATAACCTACCATATTGACTACCTTACTTACGAACTAACAGTAAAATTACTTACATAATTTTCTAGAATATTGCTTAATTCACTTGGTACTTTTTCTATTAGAAAAGGAAAAAAATAATAGATACAAGTTACCACTATAAAAAATTTTAAAATCTTTCCCAAGGCGGCGGCAATTGTATATTTCCACCACACCATCTTTTGTGTTCCTGCTATGATTCCCACAATATCAAATATCGGAAGAGGAATTAATGCAAATAAAAAAACCGTGATAATCGGTCTTTTTAAAAACCAGTTTAAAACTCTTTTTTTTCCTTCTTTTTCTTGTTGAAAACCTGAGGATCCGAGTCGTCCACAAAAATATGAAGCTTGTTCACCAAATGCAGTGCCCAATCCGCCAATCAAAATGCACAACCAAGGATTGAGCGTTGATGCAGCTACAACCACAATAATTGTTGAACTTGATGGTAATAAAATAGATAAGTTTGATATCAAACACGAAAAAAACAAACCTATATAGCCTAACGCCGCCAATTCTTTAATTTCATTTCTAAAGAAAACATACGGAGATGCCAATAAAACAGCAAATATTATTCCACCAAAAACCGAAAATATTTTTTTAACCTTAGGTGCAGTATTTTTCATTTATCCGCCCCCACAGCAAGCGGCAGCAATTGCACCGCCAATAACTAAAACAACAACAAAAAGTGCTATGTAAAGTATTCCCACAACCAATGCTATCGCTGCAGTTAGAACTGCCGTTGCTGCAAAAGCAAGCAATGGAACACATAAAAACAATAAAAGCCATGGCCAGCCCTTATCTGCTGATTGATATTTTTCTTGAGCAAAATGGCTGATAAAAACGCCGGATAAAATTCCGACAATCCCCATCACTATATATCCAACCATAAATGGAATATCCAGATCAAAAATATCACAAATCAGCGGCATGGCTATAAAATGAGCTTCTATCGGTCCTGTTGCCAACCCAGTAACAATAAACAATGTCCACATAGGCCAAGATTCTCTTCTTATGCTCTTCGTTATCGATGCGCGATCATTCACCGTATTATTATTTGCGACATGCAAACTTTGATTACGGTTGACCTTTGATGCATCTTCGGCTCTGACCATAATATCGCATTTGCCGTTGTTTGCTCCCTTGTCTTTAAGCACATGATAAAGCACACCGTATTGCTTTGCTGCTTCGCAGAATTTCTTTAAGTCCTTATCTTTAAGCTCAAAAACTTTTATCGGTTTATTTGATTTCAGCAGCTTCGACAGTGAAGCTTTGCCTTTTGACTTGCTTGTATCTTTAAGAGCAAGTATCAAAATTTTAGCAAGTCTTTCGGCACCGTCACCGGTTATCTTTGCTGCCATTTGCACACCCTCTAAGCTCATTCTGACAATTTGTTCAGCGGCGTCGCCTGAATTGTTCATCTATCCTCATCTCCTTCATATTGGATTCTTTTGCCTTATCTATTTTGTCATCAATATCAGGTTGCTGTTCTTCAATTCGTTCGCAAACTAAAATATCTCTCCGAAGTTTTTTCAGTCTTTCGGAGAGATTTGATATGTCATCTTTAAGTTCAATTACTTCTTTTTCGTTGCCTTGTCGCTGTGCCACTTTGAGCATACTTCTGAGTTTAGTCCTCGCTTCGGTAAGTTCTGTGATCTCAGCTTTGCAGCTTTCCTTGTATGTGTTAAGTTGTTCGGGAGTATCAATGTCATTACCGCACAAAAGGTTTTGTTGTTCGATAAGTCGGTCGAGCTTTCGTATCTCATCACCGAGTAGCTTATACAGGTTTCGGTTTGAATTAGGTCGTTCCTTTACAAAGCCGACAATGGTCACAAACTGAACATACATCGTTTGATATTGTTTAGGTTTAGTCCGTCCCCACATTTCATATGCGGGATAATCCTGCCTCGGAATGTCAACTTCTTCTTGCCGCCAAGCCGCAGCGATACGCTCGGATATTCTTTCGGGAGTGTAATCGTCACCGAGAGTTTTAAGTCGTCTCGGTCTGTCATAGCTCGGATGAGATATTTTCGGATACTTACCGCTGAAATCAAAGACATAACCCTTTCTTTTCATACGGTTATAGAAATCCTTTTCGCTCATTGCAAGCTTGATACACTCATCAATATCTCGCTTGAATATATCGTCCTTAGTCATATCACCGTTACGATGTGCCTCGACTTCATCATATGACAGTGTTCTTACATCTGACGGATTTTCAATAACTGATAAGCCGTATTCTCGGCATAGCTCATCGGAAAGCTCACGCATTTTTGCGTAATTCTTTTTGTTATCGTAATACTTTTTTCCATCCATAAAAGAGACACTGTTCAAAAGGAAATGATTGTGAACACAATGGGAAGTAACATGGGTTGAAACTAAAACTTCAAACCTGTCACCCCACATTTTCTTTGCAAATTCTTTTCCGATCTCGTGAGCAACCGCAGGAGTGACCTCACCCGGTGCAAACGATTGGTATGCGTGAAAAGCGATTATTCCGCCTGTCTTTTTGAATTTCTTTTTAGTTTCCGTCATCTGCTCACAAGCAAACTCAGGCTGACAATTTATTCCGCTGACAAAGTATTTATCCTCCGTTTTTAATCCGTTGGTCGTGTATTCGATAACATCCTGAAGTGAATCAAATTGCGGTTCATCGTAGTTTTTGTTTTCTGTTTTTTCGGTGTTTGATACATAATCGATAACCTTATCCAAGCGATTTTTAACATCCCATATTTTTACTACTGCCATTATTTCGGTTCAAACTGACTGCTGATTTTCTTTTCAAGCTCTCTGAGTTCAAGTATCTCTTTTCTCAGATCGGGTATGTTCAAAATGCCGTTTGCCTTTGCAATAACAAGCGTTTGATTAAGGTTATTTCCGACAGCCCGAAGCTCTCTTATGAGTAGCGGATAATCGGCAGGCGGAGCTTCGACAAGCTTAGAACCTCTTATCAAATCCCGAAGCACCTCTGACTTTGATACACCCATTCTTTGGGCTCTTTCGTATAGTAGCTTATTGTCTTCTTCTGTTGCGTAAAACTGTATCGGCACTGTCATTTCCTTCATAGCAACACCTCGCTTTTACAGGGTTTTAGGGGCAGTATGCCCTTAACAAGCGAATTGTTCATTAACAATTCAGTGCTTGCTAAGACAGAGGACAGATGTCCTCCATCAATACATCTCGTCAATAAGGTTTTCTTCCTCGTCGTCATAGACGCAATATCTGTGCTTTTCCTTGCAGTCATCGTCCTCATCTTCCGGTGCTTCTGCAAGATTAAATACGGTGACAATGTCCGCTTCGCAGCCATCAATTATATCTGTATTCTCAACAATATCTCTTACTTTTTCCGCAGCTTCTTTCTTCGTTTTTGCAAGCAAATCGAACTCAACAGTTCTCATTTCAACCACATGGGCTGTAAATTTTTTCATACACATTCCTCCATTATCTCTGAACATTTTTATCTTTCGGCTGATAAGGAACAGCCATAATCTCTCCGCCCATTTTAAAAAACTTCTCGGGCAATTTGAATTTTTCAGTATACTTTTTGAGTTGCTCATCATCAAGACTTCCGAAGTTCTCACCTGAACAATCGCAGATAAAAACGGTGCCGACAAGAATGTCATAAATCTTATCGTTTTCATCACGCAAGCCACGATTCAGGTCAAGTCCCATAAGCTTTCCTTCATCGTTACATACGATGCAAACGGGATCGTCAAAGGGATAAACAGCCTGAATACTACCGCCGACAATCTTTTGTAAGTCTTCAAGTTCTGTTCCGATTTCAGCCACTCTTGCAATCTTATTGGGTTCAAGAATAACGACTTTGATTTTTTCGGGAGCAATTTCTTCTGCCATAAAATCGACTCCAATAAAGTAATCGGAATCAAGAATATGCTCACTGCGGCCATATTCATCTCTCACCATTTGTTCCGCTTGGTATCGATCTTCGGCTTCTACTTCGACTTCTTTTTCAAGCGTTTCCGTAATCGTTACTTTAAATTTTTTCATCATAAAACCTCTATTTCTTTATCAAATCAATTGCCGAAAATATGAATAACGGCATACCATGCAGGAAGCAAAACATTAAAAGCAATTGCTCTGCCTGCTGTAAAAATAACGGTATTTGTGACTGCGTTCATCTCGCATCCCTCCCTTCCTTATGAGATTTAAAAGGCAAGCTTTTCGTGTAGCACAGGTAGTCATTAACATCTTTACCGACAGGAACAAAAGAGCTTTTTACTTCAAAAACAGGTGACAGAATTTCGGTCAGCGCTCTTGATGCATTTCGTCCGGCTTTGTCTTTATCAAGGTGCAGGTGTATCTTTCGTATGCCTTCGTGCTCATTAAGAAACGACTTCATCGCAATCGGTATCTTTGTAATATCGTTTGAAACACCGGATAAAGAAACAAGGTTCAGACCTTTAAAGTCCAAACCTTGCTGCTCTGTCATTGTTGCATACGACAACAAATCTATTGCACTTTCAAACACATGAAGTGTATCGGAATTGTCATTATCTATCCGGAAAGAAAATGCCTTATCGCTACCGGTAACATCACCTTTGAATGAGCTTTTGCCCGTACTTCTGGCTGCTGCATACCGTGCTTTGTTTTCTTTATCATAGCCGATGAAAACAACATTATCGTGTTCTTTGCTTTGATAGATAAAGCCGTTTTGTATACAGTAATCTATAACCGTTCTGCTTATCCCTCGCCGTGAAAGATATGCGATCGCCTTATCATTGTCATCTGCTTTTTCGGGTAGTTCCAAAATTTTCGGTTTTACTTCGGGCGGCGGTCTGCTGACATTCGGTATGCTGAAGCTTTTTCCGAGAATACGGTCAACAGCTTCATACAAGCTCATACCTTGCACCTTAATGAGATATTCAAGAGCGTTTTTTCCGCCTATGCCTTGCGACCACCACTTCCACATTCCGTTTGAAATTTTCAAGCTGTCGTGTGTGCGTGTTGAGTAGACATTTCCCGATACTCTCACAAGTTCATCGGGTTCGTAATTTTCAAGATAGGTCAGCAAGTCAAGCTCTCTTGCTCTCTTTACATCTTCTTGAGAATAGAACGGTCTTGTCATCTGCACTCACTGTGCTTTCGTTCTTTTTCCTGTTTTACAAGTCCACTTGTAAAGTGTTCAATGCACTCCATTATTTCGTCCATGTGACCGCTTTCGTGATGATCCCAAGCATTGAAAAGCTTTTCAAGCGGTTTCTTTTCTCTGAGAAGTGCCTTGCATTCTTTAGGCGGCAAATCATTTTCCTCGAAAAAGAAAAGCAAATCTTCACGAATAACCAGTTCGTATGCTTTAGACAAGAGATTTTCCGAAAAAGTGTTTTTAAACTCCGCAATGAAAGCTTTCTGCTCTGCATACATCTTTTCATAAAGTTTTGTGTTAAGATCTTCTACCGTCATTTACTTAGGCTCCTTTTCCTGAATTTCGGACATTTTACAAGCAATGCCCGAAAGCTTTGTTTGCAATCATTTTCACACTGTTTGCAGTTTTCATTGTAGGTCAGGCGGTTGTATTTATTAAGGAAAAACTGCCATTCCTCTTTGAATTTTTTACTCAGTCTTGCCATGAAAACCTCCCTTCGTTTGCAAATTGAAGAACAGCTTAAAACAGGCAAATACGGAGCGTTTTTTGAATGATTTTTGCTTTGTGCGGCGTTTAAAAAACTTCGGAATACAACTTGTCGTCAAACCGAAATTTCAATTTTAAAGCTAAAACAGTGTCGTTTTTTACTCCGAATTTGACTGTATGTAAATGGCAAAGGAAAAGCTGACAGGCGGTTAAACCTATCAGCTTTGTTACTTGTTATTCTCTTGCAATATTCAAAAACTTTTCCCTCAGATACCAAGCGTGCTCCGTTGTGATTATCCTTTCGACTTCACAGACATTTATTGAGCTTTGAAGCTCACAGTAATAGCAGTCTATAAGCGAAACTTCTTTACCGTTTCGTATATCTTCCTGTGCCTGCTTGTATCGGTCAAGGTCTATCTGCAAAAATTCAGGTAGGTTTGTTTCGTATTTTTCCTGCAAGCCATCACTTTCATCAAGCATATTTGAATCATAAAATTCCATATACATACCTCCGTTTTTGTTTCCATTATACGGTAAGATCAAATAAATTCAAATGTGCGATTTTTATCTCGCAACAGCTTTTGCCTTGACCTGCGGCACTTCTTCTCCGACCTCACCGTCAGCGATCTCATTTTCCTTATGATCCATATTGAGCAGAATATTTAGCTCATCGAGTCTTGCCGATTTTGTTTTCAATTCTTCTTCCTGTGGAAACGGTGTTTCGATCTGAGCCTGTGCATTTGCAAGCTGCGTTTTTGTATTATCAAGCAGTGCTTCGGCAGCTTTCTGTTTGTCCGGAAATGATGCAATCATATTGTCAAGCCTTGTAATATTGCCGTGTATATCCGTACCGAGTGGGACAGTATGTCGAAGCATACCGACAAGAGTTATGCAGTATTGCTTTTCAAATTTATCGAAAGAAAGCTCCATGTAGAATCCACGGTATTCACCGATGCGTTTCGGATCGGGTGATGTCATCGCCTTACATTCTTCAAGTATCGCCGTACCCGCCGCTTTTTTATCTGTATAAGTTTCTCCCTGAATCGTCATAGCAGTAAAGCCATCCTCGGTAAATATACTCCGGGAATGTGCTGCTTGAATATCGACTTTGTAACCCTCAATAATATTCTCATATTTTTTTATCTCGGCTGGATAAAACTTTATTACCTTATCCTCCAAAGCATACCTCTGACTGAGATGATTCTGCTTTAACAGTTTCAGCTTCGACACCTGAACATCCAAATCCATCTTTTCCTTGATGTACGGATTACCCGTTGCAAGTGCCTTTATTTCAGCATAAGATAACGCCTGCTCGTCAACATCTTCTGCTGAACGCACAGGTGATTTCGATGTCATGATTTGACCGATAAATTTCTGCTTATTCTCTACCATCTGATACAAATAACTGTCGAAAGTTTCTTTCGTAACATAGGTATATATCTCAACAGTCGGGTTCTCATTGCCTTGTCGGATTATTCTTCCTTCACGCTGCTGGAGATCGGCCGGTCGCCACGGACAGTCAATGTGATGCAAGGCTATAAGGCGTTTCTGCACATTAGTACCGGCTCCCATCTTAAATGTTGAACCTATCAAAACACGGACTTGTCCCGATCTGACCTTTGCAAAAAGGTCTTTTTTCTTTGCTTCGGAATCGGCATTGTGGATAAATGCGATTTCCGTTTCCGGTATGCCTTTTGCTATCAATTTACTTCTTATGTCATCATACACATTAAACTTGCCGTCATTGTGCGGAGTAGATAAGTCGCAGAACACGAGCTGTGCGGACTTTTGCGGTGCTGTTCTCTGCCATATTTTAAAAATATTATCGGCACAGACAGACACCTTACCGTTCGGATCATCGGGTAGCGACTCATTTATGAGCCGTTGGTCAAGTGCTAACTTTCTGCCGTCGTTAGTTATTAGAAGCATATTATCAACACTTGAGTCCACCATTTTATTCCTTACTCGTTCGGCTCGTTCGCCAAGAGAAGTAACGATTTCTTTCTGCATATCCGACGGTGCTATCGCTATATTTTTTCTCTCAACTTCCGGCACGGGAAGTTTAAGCATATCGGCGGTTTGAATATCTGCTACCTGCTTAAACATCATCATAAGCTCGGGGAGGTTATAGAATTTGGCAAAGCGTGTTTTGGTACGGTAACCTGTGCCTTCCGGTGCAAGCTCAATCGCCGTAACCGTTTCACCGAAGGTACTTGCCCAAGCATCGAAGTGCTGCAAATTACGGTCTTTTAATGACTCATATTGCAAATATCTCTGCATAGTATACAGCTCAACCATACTGTTGGAGACGGGTGTTCCGGTCGCAAAAATTACACCTTTACTGCCTGTGACCTCGTCAAGATATCTGCACTTCATATACAGGTCGCTTGACTTCTGTGCTTCCGTCTGAGCAATACCACCGACATTACGCATTTTTGTTGCGAGAAACAAATTTTTAAACGAATGTGCCTCATCTACAAACAATCGGTCAATACCTAATTCTTCAAATGTTATGACATCATCTTTGCGGCTCTGATCGTTTAACTTATCAAGTCTTGCCTGCAAAGATTTCTTTGTTTTTTCAAGCTGCTTGACTGTAAACTTTTCACCTCTACGGTACTTCATTTCGGATATGCCTTCGGTTATTTCGTCGATTTGTTGTTGTAACATATTTGCCTGTCGTTCGACGGAAAGCGGTATCTTTTCAAACTGAGAGTGACCGATGATAACGGCATCGTAATCTCCTGTCGCTATTCTTGCACAGAACTTTTTGCGGTTCTTTGTTTCAAAATCCTTTTTCGTCGCAACTAATATATTCGCACTTGGATAAAGTTGCAAGTATTCGCTTGCCCATTGTTCCGTCAGGTGATTGGGAACAACGATAAGGGACTTGTTACATAAACCGAGTCGCTTGCTCTCCTGTGCAGCTGCCACAATTTCGAAAGTCTTGCCTGCACCTACCACGTGTGCAAGCAGCGTATTGCCACCGTACATTATTCTTGCAACTGCATTTATCTGATGCGGTCTGAGTGTGATTTCGGGATTCATACCCGAAAAGGTTATATGACTGCCATCATATTCACGAGGTCGCATTGAATTGAATCTCTCGTTATATAACTTAACAAGTCTTTCTCTTCGGCTCGGTTCTTTCCATATCCAGTCTTGAAAGGCTTGCTTAATAAGTTCTTGCTTGCCCTGTGCAATGGCAGTTTCTTTTTTATTGAGAACAGGTTTTCTGTTGCCGTATTCATCTTCAACATAATCAAATATACGCACATCACGCAGGTTAAGTGTTTCTTCAATGATTTTGTATGCGTTAATTCTGTCTGTACCGTAGGTACTGTTTGCCATAACATTGTTTCTGTCAAAGCTCTTGTTTTCAATGTTCCATTCGGCTGTGTACTGAGAAAAATTCACTCTTATGTTACATTGAGCGTAAAACGGTGTTTGAAGCAACTCAAACATAAATTGTTTAATATCATCACCGGGCAACCAAGTTGCACCGAGTCTGACGGATATTTCGCTTGCCGTAAGGTCTTTCGGCTGTACTTTTTCAAGTGCTTCAACATTTACCGCATATTCGGGATAGTTTGAAGCAAATTTTCTTGCCTCTTTCAGTTTCTCTCTGACATTACCCGATAAATATTCATCGGCGGTTACATATTCGTTATGCTCACCGTCAGCTTGCGGATTTAAGAAAATAACTGCTTGCAGATCTTCATAAAGTTCTGTTTCAGTTTTGCCGGTTAGCTCTTGCATAAAGCCCATATCAACGCAGGCTTTTTCACCTATAGAAACAGCTAACGCCTCACTTGCAGTTCCGACTGCCGTAACCTTTGTTTTCGGCTTGATAGTCCTTTTTGTAAACATATCGGCTTTGCGTTTAAGTTCACCGTTTTCACCGAGTATTTCAAGAGAGCATAACAGGAAGTATGAGCTGTCGGAAGAAAAAGCAGAGCTGTTCGCTCTTGAATTTATAAGCCCGTATTTCTTAGTGAAATTATCGTAAATGGTATTCAGCTTTTCCTGTTCGGCTTTGATAGCGTTTTCGGGATAATCCTCTGTTTGTAAATCAATCAAAGTACGCACACAGTCCCGAATTTCTATCATACCCTTTATCCTGTTTTTCGCCGTTTCCGAAACATCGACTTCGTTCATAATACTGTTTTCACGAAAATACACATTTCCATCAACAATGGTATAACTAAAATTCTTGACATTCGGATCGGCAGGGATATATGACAAATCTTCCTGTTCATCGATAACGGATATGTCGAGTTCGGAGTAGTCTGCGTGAATATTCTGTATCGCATCGGAAAGAAGATTTTCAAGCGGTACATCGTCATACGGTTTACAAGTCAGCCTCGGACCGTACTGTGAGCTTTCTGTAACCAATTCACCGAGAACCATATCGGGATTATCAATGAAATACTGATTTATTCCGTTACCGTTCTCATCTTTACCGAGGTGTACCCACGAAGGTTCTTCAAGCGTTAAAGTATCACGCTTCTGTAAAAAGAGAATATCACTTACAACATCCGTTCCTGCATTGGCTTTAAAAGTGTTATACGGTAAACGGATCGCACCCAAAAGGTCTGCTCTTTGTGCGATATATTTTCTGACTGAAGGATTTTTCTTATCCATCGTCCACGATGATGTTACAAAAGCTATAACGCCACCCGGACGAACCTTATCAAGGGTTTTCCCGAAAAAATAATCGTGAATGTTCCAATTGTTTTTATCATACTTTTTGTCAAGTACCTTAAACTGACCGAACGGTACATTACCGACTGCAACATCAAAAAAGCTGTCGGGAAGTGCTGTTTTTTCGTACCCCTGCACCGCTATATTCGCCGATTGATAAAGCTGCTGTGCTATTCGTCCCGATATGCGGTCAAGCTCGACACCGTAAAACTTGCTGTCCTGCATACTGTCGGGCAGCATACCCATAAAGTTACCGACACCGCAAGACGGTTCCAAGATGTTTCCTGTCTTAAATCCCATATTTTCAAGAACCTGATATATAGAGCGTATTACAACGGGCGGAGTATAGAAAGCCGTCAATGTGCTTTCTCTTGCTGCGGCGTATTCTTCAGGTGAAAGTGTAGTATATAGCTCTGTAAATTCTTCAGACCAATTATCCTTTGTTTCATCAAACGCATCCGCAAGTCCGCCGAAGCCTACATATTTTGCAAGTATCTCTTGCTCTTCGGGCGTTGCAAGTCTGCCGTCAAATTCAAGCTCATGCAGAAGATTTATTGCCGCCATATTGTTACGAAATCTTTCCTTCGCACCGCCTGCACCGATAGTATCATCGATTATTTTGTAGTTGTGCTTTTCACTTTCGGGAACGGTGGGTTGTAACAATTCAGGTTTTCGTTGTTGCTGTTGTTCCCATGTCGGAATGATTTTCGTAGCTTCATCAACTGAGGCAAGTTCTTCTTCGGATACATAGACCAAATCATCAAAGTTTAGACCAGGCAAGCCACGCTCTATCATATCTTCAAGGCTGTCATATTGTTCTCTGCGTACAAGTTTACCGCCGACATATGTGCTTATATTAAAATGCACAAGATCAGCTTCAGCCTGAATGTCGTATTTGCCGTCTTCGGTATTTGTAAATGCCAAGCCGATTGAATCTAAAGAAGTGAATTCTACCTCTGCATCTTCACCGAATTCTTCTTTTTGATATTTGGTTAATAATGCCTTTGCCTTATCTAACATAGTTTCGGGTTCCGGTTCAATATAAGCAGGGTATAAATACGGACTGTCAATAACCGCAAAACCGTTAAGCGGTGGATCAAGCTCCGAGAGATATTCGTGAGGCACTGTGTTGCCTTCCTTGTCCTTATACAAGACAACATTCATCGGAACGCCGTAACGGTTTTCTTCCTGAATATCCTTTTTTAATTGATACTCACTTGTATATTCAATGCTCTCACGAATTGAACCGTCTTTATGCAGGTAATCTATCCTGCCGACAACACGACTGTTTACCGGTTCTGATTTATTCATTGATACAACAAGTCGATTCTGTCTTACATCGTTTTCAAAAGACGAGATCGTAACATCAAAACCTCTGTCAAGCATCATATTCAGGTATGATTCAAGACGGTGTGCCGGAATACCGCACATAGGTATTTTTTCGGTGTCGGATATCCTTCGTGAAGTCTGCAATATATCAAGAGCTTCTGAGGCAATAGGAGCATCGTCACCCATTACTTCAAAAAAGTCACCAAGCTGATAAAAAACAACGCTGTCGGGATTTTCAGCCTTGATTTTGCTGTATTCGTCCCAAATAGGATTGCCGGATGATTGTTCTTCTTCAACAATGTCTTCATCTACCGCATCAATATCATCAAACAGCTCATCGGTTATGTCGGTTTCTTCTTCATCTATTTCACCAATAGGTTGTTTTATGACTTCAGCTCGCAAATGACTGTTCGCAGGGTTTTCCTTGACCTTTTGTTCAAAGTCTGCTTTTGAAAGCTCTTTTGTAAAAAGCGGATATTTTGCATCATTAAGAATGACAGGATCACCGAGGAAAGTTATAGTATATTCATCGGCACCGATATATACGGTGTCTCCGAGGTTATATTGATACTCATATTCCTTTGGCTCTTGCGGTACAGTTTGAAGTATTTTTCTTCGTTCCGCTTCCAAAGCATTTTGTATTCTGCGTTCTTCCTGCTTTTCAAGCCACTGAGGATACATTTCTTTCTCTTTCGGATTGAGATAACGGTCAAGAGAAATAAGCTCTTTTATTCGCTTTTCGACCTGTGGCCAACTTAAATCAACGTGCGGATTTTCTTTCCCGAAGCCTTTTGAAATATGAATCCCTTTGGCATCATGCATTTCGTCAATATTTGTTCCGGTTATGACGGGAGCGACACCGCCCCAACCGTATTCATTTTTAAGAAATTCGGCATTTTCCTTTGACGATAAGCTCTTTTGAAACTGCTCATAGATACGCATCTTGCCTTCGGAAAAGCTACTGCCCCGTGTCAGAATGGTATCTATAATCTCTTGTGAAAAAGAAAAAGCAGAGGTTTTTCTTGCCTCTGCCTGTTGCTCTATAAACGATATTTGACCTTCGACCGACGGTAGCTTGACTTCATCGTAAAGCTGACCGAGAAGCCGCATACCCTCATAATGCCTTGCTATGACGCCCCAATCATAAAAGCTCTGTTTGGTACGGTTTACATAGCTGCCTTCCCACAAGTGAAGTACATTCTTATACGGCTTGTATCCGTACCGTTCACCGTCACTTAATATGACCTCGGTGAAAGCATTATTGAATATGCTTTTGATATATGCTTCTCTTTCAAGTTCGTCGGTATGTGTTTCGTAAAAGATTCTGATTTCGTCATTGGACGCTTTCAAATGCGGAGAAGTACGAAGTATCTCGTTTATCTTTTCTGTGTTTCCGAAAAAAGGTAAACTTTTATCTTCGTGTTCTCTGTCATACCAATCTAAATCTAAATCAAAATCAGATCGTGAAGCACCGTCTCCTGTGCTGAATTCTGAATATTGTTCATCATCTGAACCCACAGCATCTGATCGTTCGCTTTCAGTTCTTCCGTCACTCCCTGCGACTTCATCATCTGACTGATAAGCTGTTCCTCCATCGTCTGAGCCTGTTGCTGTATTTCCTGAAGGTGCTGCGTCAGCTTGCCCTGAGAGAACAGGATCGACCAAAGAGCCTGCTTGTGCTTCTGAAGAAATGTCTTTCGCATCATTCCGTATTTGTTCAGCGTTATCTGATCTTCCTTCGGGATAGTCAGGTTCGGAATCTGATAATCTCCCACTTGTCTGTAAGTCATCTGTGCCATTGTCGTTTCTCCTTTCGGTAGCGTTAATATTTTTTACGCCTTCATCATACACATTTTCTTTCGGCTTGTCGAATGTGCGATTTTGTTTTTTCTCGGTTCTTTGAAGATTTTTAACGGTACTTTCGATCTCTCTCAGTCCCATTTCGGCTATTTCACTTACAGCACAACCGAAGGATATAACAAGCGGATGCGTATTGAAATTCATAACATCTTTGAAATCAGAGCTGTCATAAAAATCATCTGCATTTATACCGCATCTTGTCATCATCATATATCCGATACTGCTTGCAAGTGCCTGTTTGAATATTGGAGCGATCATTTGCTCATCAAGCTCTTCAAGAAAACTGCCGATTTTCATATCATCAATACCCGAGATATAATCAACGGCATTATCCACCGCCATATTCTGTGCGATGTCATCAATAACGGCTTCAAGTGAGCCTCCTGCTGTTTCACCGAACGCATTACTGAGAGCTTCTTTTACTTCTTCTTCGTAACGCTTCGGTACAGACCACAATTCGACTTCGTTACCGTAAAAAGAATTTGTGTCGGAAACATCAAAAACATATCTGAGCCGAGGATAGGAAGCTGAATAATCAAACAGTGCAATGCCTCTTGCACCCTTGTTTACCCAACGGTTAAACTTTTCATTCCAAATGCCGATTTCAGCACACGCTGTTGCATCAGGTCTTTGAGCATGAATAAGAGTTTGTTCAATGAAATTATACTTATAGTTATTCGCCGCCGTTCTCAAAAAGGAAGTCCAATTATCTTGATTTTGCGTTACGCTTGCGATTTCTTCGTTGAATATTCCGGTGATAAGCTCATACTTATTCGCCATCAGACCACCTCATTTACACCGCTTGCAATAAATAAGAATAAATGACCGTTTTTAATGCTTTCTATCAAATCACATACAAGCGGCATATCGGGAATGGTAATAGTTGAGTCTTTTGAAAGTCCCTCAAGAGTAAGCTTTTTTACTTCTTCCTCATTTGTCACTCCGAGAGCGATAAGTTTTTCAAGTACTTTCAGTCTTTTCTGTATCTCGTTTTTCGCCATCGTCTTTACTCCTTTCCGTCTTGAAATCATCGTACACTTTTTTCCAACAAATATTGCACAAAGTGCCGTTACTGTAAGGACAATGCTCACTGTCACATTGCCAATAATGTCTAACTCTCATTTTTAACGATGTCGTCTGTCATCGTGCCTCACCTCTGTCTCTCTGACGAATTTTCACGGGTGTTCCGTTATCGTCATAGTTAGCGGGATCGGCAGCGGGGACCTCCCACCCGAACATTGAGCCATTAAGCATAGCCGCAGCCTGTGCTTTGGTAACACCCATTTCGGCATTGTGTTCTTCGGCAAGTTCTTTGTTCCTTTCGGGTGAATCGTATGGACTGCTTGCACTTGTGTATCCGCTTTCGCCTTTTTCAATGATTATGAGTTCACCGGTTGACGGTAAATTTGCATAACACAGATCGGGCAACGAGCTTCTCAGCGGTATGACCTTGCTGTTGTTGCTTTCGAGCATCTCAGCAAACTGACAGATATGGTACAGGTTTCTGCCAATCTCAACATGGTATTCGTCAATATATCTGCAAGTTCTGTCAAGCTTTTCACCACCCGGTGTCGTTATTCTTATCTTATCACCATCAGATATGCGGAATATCTCTTTGTATCTCGGCGTAATAAAGCGTATGCCTTTTTCCGCTTCATGCAAATGATTATCAAGCCTGTCTTTCATATAGCAGTAGCAATACAGGTTGTATTCGCCTTTATTCGGGTTGAGTCTTAAAAGATAAGCATAGTTATCCGTATTTACTCTTACACCGTATTCACGAATATTACCGAGACTGTCTTTACCGTATGAGCTTTCGGGATGCTCGTTACAGTATTTTGCAAGTGTGGTTCTGTCTTTCAGGAAATCTTCACGCAGACTGTTAATGACTTCATTAAACTCATTACTGAATCCCTGCGTTTTCAATCCTTCGTTATATTCATTCCATGTTGAAAAGAATTTATTGCCGTCCGTTCCCATATCGGCACGAAGATAACCGATGAGTCCCGTTTGCATGCTTATCTGATGGCTTTGTGAGTATGTGTACATTCTTTCAGTTTCGTTTATTGTTTTTATCTCCATTATCTTACCTCCGCCGTATATATTTTTTCTTTCGGTTTTGATATTTGAAAGCCGTAAACCTTTGCAATATCATCACCGAGTCTTGTTGTATATCTTGAAATATCTTTTCTTGTAGCTCTTCCTGAGTATACTTTATATTTAAAATTCTCTATCTGTTCTTCGGACAAGCCATTCTTAAATGCTCTGTAAAGATAGTAGTTTGTCCCGTCGTGATGAACAGCCTTACATCTTAAATCACCGACCTTATCTACATACCATGCATTGTAATCACAATCGCTGTACAAACAGTCACGGATATTTCCCGACTCAATGACTTTATATCCTTGAACCCTACCGTTCCATCTGCCGATATCGGCTATAAGGATAATCGGGGTACTGAGCTGAATATTAAGATTTGCTCTTTCATCACTGAGATAATCATTGTTTCTTTCGTACATTATCTCCTGAAGTTCTCTTTCCGGAAGATCGGGATACTCTTCTCTCAAATCATCTGCCCAATCTTCAAAATCGGGATCGCTTGTCCAAATCAAATGATCTTTACTCATATACATTTATCACCGTCCTTAAAAGAAAAAGGCGGCATATTTCAGCCGCCCGAAAGTTGATATTAGAATTATACCGGTCGTCGTATGCAATGTCGTTACAGGCATCAGCATCACCTGCATTCCCGTCGTTTTTCTTTCATTTTTTTGACAGCTTTCTTCGCTGTGTCGGAAATGGAGTCTTTCAATATCTGCATATCACTGATATTTGTATCAAGCCACTCACGATAAATGCGGTCAAGAGGATATTTCTCACGAAACAGAGCTTTCGCTTCGGTCGAAGTGAATTTCATGTCCTGAATCGCCATTACAATATTTTCTTTCATGACCTTTTCGTATGCTCTTTCAATGATTTGCTCCGGTGTCATTCGATTGAGTTCTTCCATAAAAATATTGTACTCCATCTGTACCTTGTCATAGAGCGGTTTAACATAATCGACCGTTGTTTTTGCCCTATCACTTTCTTCTTTTGTTTGAGCAGACAACAACATCTGCTTTTCTTTGTCGGCAAGGATCAGAGCTTTAAGATATTTACCTCTTTCGGAATGACTTGCAAACCATTCATACGCTTCAGTGTCCTGCAACGAAAACTGCAAGGTGAATCTGTGAGCACAATGTCTGTAGTCTTCCTGACAAGCACGCTTATTTGCATAACGCTGTTCAGGAGAGAGCTTTGCCTTTTTAGACAATTAAAATCATCTCTCTTTCCGGATCTCAAATATACCAGTCATCGTAAGCACTGCCGGATATCGTTACAGTATTCGTATTGACCTGTCTTGAGATCATGCCTGCAGGAGTCCACATATCGCCCTGAATGACCGAAACCGTGTAGTTTCCGTCAGGATACCAAAGCGGTGTAAAGTGAATCCTTCCGTAATCGTCATTATCTCTGAATATCCAGTTACTACCCGAAAGTTCAAGTGTTCTGTATTTGTTTATTGTTGTGAGATATGAGAATTCGGGGAACAGTGCAGTAGTGTACTGAGCTTTTGTATATGCACTTGTTGTCGGCAAAGTGCAACCGTCCAAGACTCTGACACCGTTCGGAACGGAAATACCGAAACCATAGCCTGATTTCATTACCCACTTGCCGTTTTCTTTAGTTGCATTTGCGCTCACATCGGGAGTAATTACAGCTCCCTCCGATGTTATGCCAACACCGTATTTTACCTTTTTGAATGTTCCGTCTGAATATGCCCACTCAGTCCAAGTTGCACCGTTGTTGCTTTCAACCGTTACATCCGGAACGGTAAATCCACTCGGAGCACCAATCTCATATTGTGTATCGGGAGTAGCGGAAATCGTGTACTTACAGGTTTCATAAGCATTCTTTACAAGAGAATATGATGAGCCGTTTTCTACAATCTCACCGCTGACATATATCGTACTGCTGCCAATGTTTTCGGGAACGGTCCACTTGAAGTAAATCAAGTTTTTATCATTACCGGGAACAATAACATTACTCTTGGTTACGGTCTTGATAAGAGTACTGTCCTTGTATACCTTGAATACAACAGAAACATTATCACTCGGTATGCAGTCCTTTGTGCCTTCGTTGATGATATTAAAGCTCGTTATAACTTCCGTACCTTCTCTGTATGCGGCATTGGGTGTTATTGCTTCAAGTGAAAGCTTTCTGTCTTCCTCCCACTGAGCATAAAGTGTTACAACACCGCCGTTTACGGTAGTCATATTCTTTACGGATTGCTTATCTGCATAGCACGGTCCCTGACCGTCTTTTTCAAGACTCCAACAAACAAAAGTGTGATCCGTTCTCTTAAATCCATTAGCAGTCAATGTCTTGGCGACATCATAAGTCATAGTCATCGAAGCTGTCGAGCCTGATGTGTTACCGTTACCGTCAAACTTAATTGTATATGTGATCGGTGTCCATTGTGCATACAGATTTATTGTAGCACCGTTAGTTGTTGTGAGGTTTTTGACAGACTGTTTATCGGTATATGATGTTCCCGAGCCGTCAGCCTTTGTATTCCAAGATTTAAAGAGGTAGCCTATTTTCGTGAAGCTATTAGCCGTCAGATTTTTTGCGACATCATAAGTGTGCGTTGATGATGTCATTGAACCCGTTCCGCTGTTTGCGTTATACGCAACTGTATAGGTGATCGGAGTCCATTTTGCATAGAGAGTTATTGTTGCTCCCTGTGTGCTTGAAAGGTTTTTAACGCTCTGCTTGTCGGTGTAACTTGTACCGCTTCCATCCGTTTTGGTGTTCCAACCTGAGAAGATATATCCCGTCTTGCTGAAACCGTTAGCAGTCAAATTCTTTGCAACATCGTATGTCATAGACATTGAAGCCGTTGAACCCGAAGTGCTTCCGTTACCGTTAAAGTTGATCGTATAAGTGATAGGAGTCCACTGAGCATAAAGATTTATCGTGTCACCGTTTGTTGTCGTGAGATTCTTTACGCTTTGCTGATTTGTATAGGAAGTACCGCTGCCGTCTGCTTTAGTGTTCCAATTAACGAATTTGTATCCTGTCTTTGTAAAGCCGTTAGTTGTCAAAGCCTTCGATACATCATAGGTGTGAGTAGATGAAGCAGTAGAACCACCTGTATTCGTGTTACCGTTGTATTTAATCGTGTATGTGATCGGTGTCCACTGAGCATACAGTGTGATGTTTGCTGACGGTGTATAGCTTGCACCACCTGCACCAACCTTTGTTCCGCCGCTTGATGAGGTGTACCAACCGTTAAACACATAGCCCGTTCTCGTGGGTGTCGGAAGTATAACGCTCGCATCAGTCCACTTTGCGTAGATATTTACAACGACACCCTGTGTACTCTAAAGGTTTTTAACACTTTGTTTATCGTTATATACCTTTGAGCCTGATGCTGATGTTGCCCAACCGTTAAATGTTGCATTGGCTGTCGCTGTTGTATTTGCAGTTCCGTTTCCGTTGTAGTTGAACGTGACGGTAAACGCTCGCTTGAAAGCATTTGCAGTTAAGTTTTGTGCCACATCATAAGTGAAACTCTGATTTGACATTGTTCCCGAAGTGCTGCCGTTACCGTTAAACTTCACCTGATAAGTGATAGGCGTTGAATATGCGTATCTGTTGACAACGCCGCCATTTGTTGTACTCAAATTACTGAATGAATTGCCTGCTGTATACTGTGTTCCTTTGCTCGATGATGAGCTGCCCGACCACCAACCTGTGATAGTGTAGCCCATTTTAGTGGGTAATGACGGATACTTGTAGCTTGCACCGTATGTGCAGGTCTGACGAAGTGAAGTTTGTTCTGTACCATCAAGATAATATTTTACCGTATAGTTTGTTGCATCGGTATATGCGTATCTGTTGACAGTACCGCCGTTTGTAGCCGTCAGATTACTAAACGAACCGCCCGCCGTGTACTGCGTACCTTTGCTTGACGATGAGCTACCTGACCACCAACCTGAAACGGTATATCCCGATTTTGTCGGCAAGGACTTGTATGAGTAGCTTGTACCGTAAGTGCAGTTCTGTTTAAGGGAGGTCTGTTCAACACCGTCAAGATAGTACTTAACCGTATATGTGTTAGGTGTGCTGTAAGCGTATCTGTTTACTGTGCCGCCGTTTGTTGATGTGAGGTTGCTGAACGAACTGCCTGCTGCATACTGCGTTCCCTTGCTTGAAGAAGAACTGCCGCTCCACCAACCTGTAACGGTATATCCCGTCTTTGTAGGCAATGATTGATAGCTGTAGCTTGTGCCATATGTGCAAGTCTGTTTAAGAGCAGTCTGTTCTACGCCGTCAAGATAATACTTAACTGTGTATGTGATTGGTGTCCATTTTGCATACAAAGTTAAATTTGCGTTTGCCGTATATTTACCACCGGAAGCATAATTTGTGCCACTTCCGTCGCTCTTTGTATTCCATCCGTTAAAGCTGTATCCCGTTCTTGTCGGCTTCGTCGATGAGAGTGTCAAATCAACACCGTAGGTTTTTGTTTGATTTCCGGGAGCACCTGAGCCACCGTTTGCATTGTATGTTACTGTATAGGTCACAGGTGTCCACTTTGCGTAAAGTGTTAAATTAGCGTTCGATGTGTATTTACCACCCGAAGCATAGTTTGTACCGCTGCCGTCGGCTTTGGTATTCCATCCGTTAAAAGTGTAGCCTGTTCTTGTAGGCTTAGTCGATGAAAGCGTTAGGTCAACACCATAGGTTTTAGTTTGTGCCGACGGAGCACCTGAACCACCGTTTGCGTTGTATGTGACGGTGTAGGTCACTGGTGTCCACTTAGCATACAAAGTAACATTGGCATTTGCCGTGTATTTACCTCCCGATGAGTAATTAGTACCCGAACCACTTGAATTGGTATTCCACCCGTTAAAGGTATATCCCGTTCTTGTCGGCTTGGTAGATGAGAGTGTCAGATCAACACCGTGAGTTTTTGTCTGAGCTGACGGAGCACCGCTACCACCATTGGCATTGTAGCTTACTTTATAGGTCACAGGTGTCCACTTTGCATAAAGATTTATTGTTGCACCCTGAGTGCTTGATAAATTCTTTACTGACTGCTTATCAGTGTAATTAGTACCTGTACCACTTGTATTTGTGTTCCACCCCGCAAAAGTATAACCGGTTTTGGTAAATCCGTTTGCGGTCAAATTCTTAGCAATATCATAAGTGTGCGTTGATGAAGCTGTTGAACCACCGGTATTACCGTTGCCGTTATATTTAATCGTGTAAGTTATCGGACTGAACTGTGCCGATAACCAGATAGTTGTATTACCGTTCTTTATATCCGAAGTAAAATCAGACGGTTTATAAGTCGTTGTCTTTTCATCGAACACCTTATTTCCGCCTTTCCATCCTGAAAAAGTGTATCCTGTAGGTGCTTTCAGACCGAATGTACTGAAATCGTGCAAACCATTTCCGCCTATTGCATCGTTGTAAGTGAAATTCTGATAATACACATTTGCCGTTCCGTCTATTGTCTTGTTTCGCTCGGTTGTAGAACAAACTCGGTTATATGTTCCGAGCTTGTAACCCTTTGAGGTATCAATCGTTACACTTGAACCATAACAGTCATATGCAACGGTCAAAACCTGTTTTGATGTTTCGTTATATGCGATACCTGCACCGTAACCTTTGGTGAGGATATTATCAAACGTTGCTTTGCTTGAACTTCCGATTGCCGAAGCTGCTGTCCAAAGTCCCTGACCGTTCGGAGTATACAGCTTGTTCGGCCAGATTCGGTTAGTATAGTTTGCAATAAATCCCCAAGTCGAGGAATTACCTTTACTTGTACCGCCGTCGGAAGAACCGCCTAAAACGCTTCGTCCGCAGTATGCGATTTCCGTAACAGTCAATGCCTGATACTCACCGGCAAGACAGGTATCAAACAAAGGCTCAATGATAACTTTATCTCCGTAGTACATATTTGATACCGTTCCGACACCGAGTTTACTCAAAACTTTGTTGATATTGGTTTCGTATGCTTGCCAAGTTTCAACACCGGAGGGATTGGGCAAGGCAGAAACAAACCCCATATCCTTTTCTTTGTAGCAGTTGGTCGTATTTACTGATGTTGTAAGCTTTGCATTTTTGTTTGCGATAAGCTGCTTTTTATTATACTTAGTTGTAAACTTTGCCGAGGTCGAATACGCATTGTCACCGTTGCCTGTATTTTGACTTTCATATTGCCGGCTTCATTTACAACAGAAAAACGGTATCCGACAACGCAGTTTGAATCATTCGTCGAACGAATAACATATCCCGTTGCACTGCCGTTTACCGCATTGGTACTTCCGCCCGCAGAGCTACCGTCCCATGTCAAGGCAAAAGCCGAAACAGTGAACATTGTAAGCACAGTAAGCACTGTCAGAAATACAGCCAATATCTTTTTGTATTTCATACTTCTCATTCCTTTCTTAGAAATAGATAAAAAAAGAACCCGACTTTTACATCGAGTTCCGTTTCTGAAATATTTAATTTTAATGTGTGTGGCAAGTTTTTGCAGGAACCGTCTTTCCGCAACCCGGACACTTTGTTTCAACCGTAAATCTTACGCAAGTACCGTTGTCACCGATGCCGACCTCTCTTCCGCAATGCTCGCAAGTATTAGCCGGATCTTTCTTCTCTGAATACTTGGGGCATCTTGTAATATCATAACAGGGATTTCCCCATTCGTCGAGTGCATAAAAGCTCTTGCAGGAATGAGACGAGCAGATCGGACAGCCTTTTTCTTCAAGGGACACAATAAAAGCGTGTTCTTCCTTTGTTGTGCAGTGATGATTTGCTTTGCCGCAAGAATACGGTTTCGGCTCTGTCGTAGCAGGTTTTGTCGTTGAAGGTTCGGGCTTCTTTGTGGTAGGCTCCTGTTTCTGAGTTGTTGTTTCGGGTTTCTTATCCGGCTTCTTTTCAGGTGCTTTTGTTGTTGAAGGCACCTGCGGTTTTGTAGTAGAAGGCTTGGTCGTTGACGGTACCGGCTTTGTTGTCGTCGGCTCGGTCCTCTTAGTTGTAGACTCTTCCTTCTTTGTCGTTTCTTTTTCGGTTTGTTTTTCTGTTTCCTTGCTCGGTTCCTCAATAGTTATCGGTTCTTCCTTTGTAGGCTTTTCGGGCGTTACATTCTCACTTACTGTTGTTTCCTCTGCAGGCGGTGTTTTCCTTATTCCGCAAGCAGTAAAAACAGTAACTACCGTTAAAATACAAAGTGCAAGGCAGATAATTCTTTTTGTGTTCTTCATGATTTTTGATCCTCCTGATTTAATTTTTACTTGTTAATGCTGATGTGATCTTAACGGGAACTGTCGCAGTCGTGACCGTCACACCTGCAAACCTTATCGGGACATACATCGTATATGTCGCATAAAGCTCAAGCTTTTCATCTTCGATGAACCCTATCTCGGGAACGGTCATACGGTACTTTTCGTTTCCGTCTGTGTCTTTACTATACAGCATCCCGCCGCTTTCGTCCAATGTGCAAAATTCCTTCAGTCGTGATTGATATTCGCTGACATCAACGCCTCTCGTGATGTTCTTACCCATCTTGATGTTATTGAAAATAATGATAGAGTTCTTCGCAACAAAGCCGTCAAACACGATCTCGGAATTTGTTTTCTGTACCTTTACCGTCGTTATTACAGAAGCATAGGTAAAGACAACAGAAAAAACGGTGACGATTATGAGCACCCAAACACAGACAAGAACATATATCTCACCCTTTTTGTTTTTCAGCATAACCGTCATCCCTTCCAGTAGTGTTCCGATATTCCGCTTCGTGTGCTTGAACAGGTAATCGGAATATTAACTATCCCTATACCGACAACCTTAGTGTGTACGGACACCGTAACTCTCATCGTGTTTCCGAGCTGAACACGCTTGTAGGTCGCATTGTAATATCTGTCGGCTGAAACGGAAACATCAAAATCGAAAAGTTGTTCTTTTAAGCTCTCGGCTCTTTGGTTGAACTCATCACCGAAACAGCCGTTGTATGCTGCAACCTCGATAAGCTGCTCGGATATTTCGTCAAGGTCTTGTTTAAGCGTAAGGAAAGAGTAAACATTGAGAGTAAGCACTAATACGGAAAGCAAAGCGATAATACCGATACAAACGTCAATATATCCTTCGCCTTTTTTGGATAATAACTTCTTCATTTTCTTACACCTCCATTACCCGAACATAACTCCGACGCTACCCATTATCTGAGCAATAATGACTACGACATAGATAAGCATAAAGCAGACAAGCAGACACATTGAAAGTCTTTTGACTTTTTTCGGTATCTTCTGTGCTTCAATTCTAAGTCGCTGTCTTTGAATATCAGAAAACTTCATTGCAAGACTCGACCAATATACCGGAGCTTCGTCACCGTGTATGAGTGTGATAAGACCTCGGCATACGTCACTCATCATCGGTGAGCCTACTCTTGCTTCAAGTCTTGTTATGGCAGCTTCTTCGTTACCCGATCTCATATCCGCTATGGTAATGCCAAGCTCATGCTGTAATTCTTTGTTTGCGTGAGGATAGAAGTCTTGAAGCATATCAACGATATTACGGCTTCGGATAAGTGTTTTTTGAATAGTGCCGACAAGACGAGGCAGGTCGTTTTCAAGCCTTGCTCTCTTTATTTTTATGCGGTTGCTTACGCTCTTGGTGTTTATCCTGTACAGAACAAACGCAAGAACCAAAACAACGGGAGCAAGTATCGGGAAGATAAATAACATCGGAATAGCAAACACAGCTATGAGTAGCGATTTGACTATTGCGTTTGCCTTGTACATCTCCGGCGTGATATCCATTTGCGCCGTTCTGAGGTCAGTTTCAAGCTCCTGCTTTTTAAACTCATTCATCGGCAAGTGCTTTGCAATAAAGGAGGCGAGATTTCCGAGCCACACATCAATACTGCTTGTCTTTTCTCTCTGAGCCTTTGAAAGATTGTTTACGGCTTTTGAAGTACGGACATAAGGAAGCTTAAACACATCTGCAAGAATGAAATATACGGCGATACCGCAAAGTATGCCGACAATAACTCTTAATACTAACATATCCGCACCTCCTTATCCTTTGTACTCAATGGGCTTTGTGAATTTCAGCATAAACAGATAGGTCACAAATATGACCAGACCGCATACACCGAGAGTGATCTTGCCGGGAATCTCATAGATGAGCGTATGGAACCAGTCTTTGTTGAGGACATAAAGCAAAGGTATATTACCTACAACAAGACCGACCATCGTGTAATATTCCATACGGACAGCCGCCATCATTGAAGATAATTCGGTATTAACTATTCGCACATCAGTCAGCTTTGCAACAATAGGCTGCAGAGTATCTTTAAGTGTACTGTCGTCCTGACACTGCAAAAGAGCATCGCACCATTCACGGAAAATCTCGTCATCAACCTTTTTCTTTAAGTTTTTAAGAGCCTGTTTGGTATTTGAAATGAATGTTGCATCGCTTAAAAATGCAGAAAAGTGTTCACGAAGCGGAGGCTTGATATATGTCAGGTTTTCTTTTACGGCTGAGATAATATCATCTGAACGCATATATGAAGTCGAAATGATTGAAAGCGTTGTTTCAAGCTCGTCCTTGATGTGCTTTTCGTATGCGTCCATACTGCTGCGAACATAGATAAAAGGAATGACCGCAAATGCAGTTGCAAACACAGGTAACAAAAAGATGTTATTGATAAGAACGGCAACAACACCGCCGACAGCGAAAAGAATGAGCGATAAACATATGATAAAGCCAAAACGACCGCCTTTACCCATAGCCGTTAATGCGTCTCTCATATATATGAGCTTCTGTCCGAGAGTCTTTTTCTTTTTGCCCGTTCTTAAAGAATGTATCTTTTCCCTTATACTTTCTCTTTTTGAAAACAGTGTTATTACATCACTTGTTATCTGTTCGGGTGTAAGTCTGAGAAAGCAAACAATGCTTACGATAATGAAGATTGAGGCAATTAAACTTAATATCAACTGTAATCAGCCCCTTTTTCTAAAAATTTGGCAAGCTCGTTTTGCGGAACACCGAACTGAAGCAGCTTTCTCTGCATTGCCTTCGACATGATCTCCGGCTGTTCAAAATATCCCTCGGTCACGAATTTGCCTTTAACATATTCGTTTCTTGTAATATGGTAACGAAAAAGAGTGTGATATTTTCTTTCACCGTCGGGTAAAATCTCACACTCCGATATATCCATGATTTTTCTTTCGTTGTTTTCAAGCTTATGCGAATAGACTACAAGCGGAAATGCCTGTCCTGCCTGCATAAGAGATGTGCCGAAGTCGATAGGAAAACGCTTCTGACACAAAAGAGCTATACGCATATGTGCTGCGTCAGCGGCAAATGCGTGAACGGTCGAGACAACGGTATGACCTGTCAAAGAAGCTTCAACAGCCGAATAACATTCAACATCTCGCATCTCACCGACACATACAATATCCGGGTTAAAACGCAAAGAAGCAACAACCAAATCCTCCTGAGTTATATCGTATGCTTCGTTATCGGACGGACGGGATAAGGTATGCACAACATTGTTCACTATCTTATTGCCCTTTTTTCTGACAAGCGACAATTCTCGTGAACCCGATTCAATAGTGAACACTCGCTTGTTATCGGGAATAGTTGAAAGAAGTGCATTTAAAAGTGTTGTTTTACCCGATGAAGTCGCACCGGCAACAACAGTAGATACACCGTAACGCATACACATACATAAGAAATCTATCATCTTCTGTGTTGCCGTTCCTGTTTTGACGATCTGCTCTTTATTTACCCTTGACGGGTGCAAAAGTCGGATAGAAACCGACACACCGACATCTTCATCAACGATGGGAGCTTTAAGTGCGGTTATTCGTGTATTATTAGGCAGATGTCCCTGTGACATCGGAGCAGCATTATCAATTATCATACCCGAATGGTGAAGAAGTCTTTTTACAATATCCACAGCGTGCTGCGGTGAATGGAAATGTTCTTTGAGTTTCACTATCTTACCGTTCGTATATGTGACCGCTATATCGTCCCATGCGTTGATATTGATCTCCTCTATATTATCCTTACCAAGAAACGGTGTTAAGATTGAATATTCCGCCATTTCCGAATACAGCTTTTGTATCAGCTTTTCTCTTGTTAAACCTTCGACCTCATAATCGTTATCACGGATATATTTTTCAATGTATGAGTTAAGCTGGCTCTGATCTCCCGTCAATGCCGCTGAATACCTGCTTGAAATATATTGCTGAACATTTGAGAGAAGTTCAACAAATTCAATTTGTCTTTTCATTATTCGGGATCACCCCTTATCATATGAGCTTTCCCGCAAGGCTCATTATCTTTTTTGTGTATGCCTTATCGCTGAGTCTTTCATACATTCTTCCGTCAAGCATCTGCTGTTTAAGTGCTCTTGAATACGGTAAAAGTGCGGCAATCGAATGAAGCTTCGTGCAGACTTCTTCTGTCGGAAGATACAAGTCTTTTTCCGTAACACTCACAACGTTGAAAAGATCTTCGCCTTCTGTTCTGTCGCTGTTCTTGTTGCTTGAATACCAAGCCATACCTTTAAGGTCGGGTGTGATTATTCTGACAACGGCATCCGCAATAGCCAATGCCTTTTTGGATATTTCATCACCCTCGTCATTTGTGCAGTCAACAAAGATATATCCTGCAACATCGGAAAGAGCCGAAAAAAGAGAATTTATCTTTTCGGGAGTCGGAGTCGGAAAGCTGTATCTGTTTTCGCCTGCCTTAAATCCTAAAGCAAAAAAGTCTTTCATGTTCTTTACCGTGACACCGTTTTTAAGGAGCGATTCATTTGTGATGGCGGTATTATCGAATATATCGCTCAGTGAAACGACTTCATCGGGAGCATAGTTCGGGAAAAGAAGTGCAACGCTCGGTACCGTCATATCGGGTGAAAGAAAAGCGATTATCTCATCTTTTGTCTGAATATATGTTTCCATAGCGGTTTTGAGTGCAATGCTCGTTTTACCGCTACCCGGTGAGCCGTAAAAAGCTATGAGTTTAGGCATCTTTTTTATCCTCCTGTGCTTTTTCCTGTTTCTTTTCCTGATCCTTTAAGAACTTATCCTGTGTTTTGATAAATTTCTCTGCTGTTTCGTCATTACCTCTGTAAACAAGAGCAACGTGCATTGTGGCGTTCTTTTCATAATCGGCAAGTATCTCTGCCTGTTTTACGGTTACAAGCACCGTCATTGTTGTCGGCAGGTCGAATGTTCCGTCTTCATTGGGTACGACTTCGTTTTCATCGACACCGCCCGATGTTGTAGTTGTGATTACCCTTACATATTTAAGCTCGGGAGGAACAGTCGAAGCCTTATCCTTTTCGGTCACATATATACTGACAATATCGCCGTTCTGTATTTTACCGGACAAACCGCCTGCAAAGCTCTTGATAGTGATACTCATTGCGACCTTATCGCCGCTGAGTGCAGACAGGATATTATCCGAAGCATTGGCATCGTTTGCGAGCTTTGACGGTGTAACTACATCGCCCTTATACATATCTGAATTTGTATATTTACCGATAACATCCGCTTTACTTTTTGCGGATATTGAACCTTCGGGAAGTCCCGATCTCAAAAGTGATGTTACGGTTATATCGTCCTCGGTTATCTGCGCTCCTTTTGAAAGGTTCTTTGAAAATGTGACAACATCGACCTTTCCCTCTGCCATTTTGCTGACCATCGGTGCGATACCGAAGGTAATGGCAACAGCCAAGATCATACAGATAATACCTATTACGGTTCTGTTTTTCATAGTGCATCATTCCTTTCGTTAAATTAAATATCCGATCAAAAATCCTGCCGAAAGATACGGAATCAACGGCAAGGTCTTATCCTCGGATTTCTTTACTTTATTGCGTATAAGCGTACCGATAACGGCAAACAACAATCCGATTATCAAGCCGAAAATGCCACTACCTGCACCGAGCACAAAGATACAAGCAGGGATAAACTTAACATCCGCACCGCCGATCTTGTTACCGGATATGATAGCAGCCGCAAGCATAAATATGAAAGCAATTGCAAATGCCATCGTTCTGCCGAATATGACTTCCGTGCTTTGCACATTTACAAGACCGATGAGAAGTATCATTATCGAAGCAAAGTCCTCGACCTTTCGTTCCTTGATATCGCATACCGATGCGAATATAAGAACACCGAGGAAAAGTGTTGCTTTCAGCAGTTCAAAAGTAAAGCCGAATTTCAGCATGAACAGAAATGATACCGTGACACCGATACCTACGCATACCTTATTGAATTTACATTTCTTTTCGTATGCGGGTGTTCTCGTTAAAATCGTCTTTATCATAAGTGCAACACACAGCTCATACGCTATGCCCGCAATAAAGATAGGGATAAACAATGAAGCTAAAATAGTATTTATGATTTGCACTTAAATTCACCTCATTTAATGACGGGACAGCAAAAGCCGCCCCGTCTGATTTGTGTTATTAGTTATTGACAGCAAAGTCACGGATAACTTCTTCTTTGCTCAAAGAGATGATACAGCCGAAAGCTCGGTCAAAGTCCTCCTTGGTCACATAAAGCTCCGTGCTATCTTCATAAACAAGTCTTACCTTGTCACCCTCTGCATACCAACAAGACAGTCTGTTCTCTTTCATCATTATCAGCCTGCGTAGTTAAAGAGTTCGTTGACCTTTTCGGTGACCTTCGGCATGATGGTCGAGTTAAAGAGCGTGTAAAGAAGACCGAGAAGGAGAGCGCCGATGACGACTGCAATGAGGATTTTAACACCTGTGTCAACGTATGCCTCGGCAACAGTGCCGTCGAGAGCAGCGTGTGCTCTTACGGAAACAGCGGTTTCAACCGCATTGAATGAACCCTTTACCTTTGATACTGCATTTTTATAGAAAGCCTTTACCTTATTAAACATATATAAATTACCTCCAAAAAATTTAAAATTAGATTTTCAAAAAATTAATGGCGAAGTCTGTGCTCCGCCCGAGTGTGTTTTATTCGGTTGTATTAGCCGTTATAGTTGAAAAGCTCGTTGACCTTTTCGGTGACCTTCGGCATGATCGTCGAATTAAAGAGCGTGTAGAGAAGTCCAAGAAGGAGAGCACCGATAACAACAGCGATAAGAATCTTAACGCCTGTGTCAACGTATGCCTCGGCAACCGTGCCGTCGAGAGCTGCGTGTGCTCTTACGGAAACAGCGGTTTCAACCGCATTAAATGAGTTCTTTGCCTTTGCAGCTACCTTGCCGCAGAATGATTTGATCTTGTTAAACATAAATAAATTACCTCCAAAAATTTTAAAATTAGATTTTCAAAAAATTAAGGGCGAAGACTATGCTCCGCCCGAGTGTGTGTTATTCAGTTGTATTAGCCGCCGTTGTAGTTAAAGAGTTCATTGACCTTTTCGGTAACGGTGGGCATGATCGTCGAATTAAAGAGTGCATAAAGACCGCCGAGAAGAAGTGCGCCGATAACTACGGCGATGAGGATCTTTACACCTGTGTCAACATATGCCTCGGCAACAGTACCGTCGAGAGCTGCGTGAGCCTTTTCGGTAATGCCGTTTTCAACAGCCTTGAATGAATTTCTGACCTTTGTGGCGATCTTGCCGCCGATTTCTTTTACCTTATTAAACATATCTTTTTCCTCCTGATTTCAAATATTTTCCGAGATTTTCTGATCGTATGCAGCGAATACTGCTTCCTGAATGGCGATACGGTTTTCCGAAACGATGGGATGACAAATGTCTCTGCGTCTGTCCTCGCCGTCCTTGTTCTTCCATTCCTTCTTGGGCATCGAGACAAAACGCTTATCGTCCTTGATAACAACGCCTACGCCGTGAATTACAAACGCATCGTCGAGAACGACATCTGCGAATGCCTTTGTGTTTTTGCTTCCGTCAAGAAGCTGAGTGATCTGTGCTGTGATTTTCATAAATTTAAATTCCTTTCTTAATTGATAAAGTAAAAGAGCAGACAATTTTTATCTTGCCTGCTCTCGTTTTTTCTGTAGATATTTGTTGTAGAATTGTAAAGCTTTGAGTACGTAATCGCATTGCTTATCCAAAGGCACTGATTTGGGAATAAGCTGAGAAATGCGGTTGTCACGAAACGGTGACTTTTCCCTTTGATTCGGTTTTTCCTCGCACATAATATCCTCTATCATATCGTTTGAAAGAGTACCTTCTTTAAATGCCTTTCTCATGCGAATTGTCTGATCGTGTGACGGAGTGCAGTCGTTTACACCCATAGATTCATACAACTGCTTTTGTGATTCTTCGGGTAGATAAGAGATTTCAACAGCCGGACGCATGGCGATTTTATCTTCATCGACAAGCTGAAGTATTTCGGGTATGAGGTCGTTGAGGCGGATATATCTAAAAATTTGATCTCTGCTTTCCCCAACTTGCTCACCTAATTCTTTTGCAGAGTCAATAGGCAACTTTGTCGCCACTGGCGATAAAGTTAAATCTGTACGCTTGCCTTGCCTTTGCAATACTTCCATTCGCATTTTGTATGCCTTCGCCTTTTCAGATGGCAATATGCGTTCTCTTTGAAGATTACTGTCCACCATAGCGAGTATCGCTTCATCTCTTGTAAGCTCCTGAACTCTTGCAGGTATCTTTTCTATTCCTGCAAGCTCATACGCTCGTTTTCGTCTGTGTCCCGAAACCATTTCATAACCACCAGGGGCAGGTCTGACAAGAACAGGCTGAATAAGTCCTCGTTCCTTAACGCTCTCGACAAGCTCCGTCATACTGTCATCATCTCTGACTTGATACGGGTGGTCTGGAAAATCCTTAATTTCCGATATGGGTATCTCCGTCACTGTTTCTTTTTTACTGCTCATGGGATAACCTCCATTCGACGAGCCACAAAATATTTGCTGCTAAATAAAACCCGATAAATACATTTTATCAACCTCCGAAAAATAAATTTAGCCGCTGCTTTTTAAGCTTGGCGGCTATGTAAAAATGGGCATAAAAAAAGACCGAACTTTTCAAAATATGTTCTGAAAAATTCGGTCTGAATATTTTAATATTTAATTGTTGTTGGTTCGAGTCCTGTTTATCCGCAAAATACTTGATTTGTTCGCCACAAAACTCAACACTGAAAATTATCCCTAAAAACAACGAAGAAGCCTTATTTTACAAGGCTTCTTCAAGTTGTTCGTCTTTTAGGGACGAAATGATGGTGCGAGAGACGGGACTTGAACCCGTACGGGAAAACCACACGCCCCTCAAACGTGCGCGTCTGCCAATTCCGCCACTCTCGCTGAACAACATGTATTATAGCAAAATAAAACAGCCGTGTCAAGAACTTTTATCAAAGAACAAGAACATTTTTTTAACAAAATTGATAAAAAATACGAAGTATTCATAACGGACTTGAAGCGAAGGAAAAAACCTAAAAAAAGAAGAACCTCAACCGCATGGATTGCGTGCCGAGGCTCTCGACTGGTCGGAGTGACGGGACTTGAACCCATGGCCTCTTGGTCCCGAACCAAGCGCGATACCAAACTTCGCCACACCCCGAAATTCAGGAAATTACAGTCCGCCTGAATTTCCCACATAATACTTAATTATTATATCAGTATTTTAAATTTTGTCAATCTTTATTTGTCTTTCAAGCCATGATTTTCCAAGGTAAAATTACATTCAAAAAAGGCAATATTAAATAATAGAAATCAGCTGCCGTCCCTGTCCGCCATAATTAAGCCTTTGTCCTTTAAATCTTTTCTCATAGAAAGTGATGTTCTTTTTTGAGAGAATACGGCTTTTACGAGAAACGACGGCACAGACGAAAGGCAAGTTTCCTTCAAAACTCTCTTATCGAGCGGCGCGCCGTTTTTGATGTCGAGACGGTATTTTGACAAAGCCGTTCTATTCGCGTCAAAATGGAAAGTTCTGTCCGGCAGAACTCTGATGTTTGCCATATTTTTGAACTCATCCGGGAAATTTTCGTACCTTGATTCGTTTACGAGAAGTTCAAAAAACGGGTACTGCCCTCTGTAAAGCGAACGAAGAAACGGAAGATATTGATTTTCGTCGGTGATATCAAAAATTATCGAAAAAAGCGGTTCTTTGGCGGCGTCCTCTTTAGACGCGTAGAGGACCGGCATTCTAAGCTCCCTGTACTTTTCGCAGAATCTTTTTATCATTGATTTGTCGGCATTTTCGGAAAATTTTTTAAACTCTTCGGCGGTTTTCATAACGAGTTCGTCATTTTCGTACCAGATAAAAAGATAAAAATCTTTTACAAGCGTTTCGAGGGAAGCGAACAAAATCTCCTGAAGAAATTCCTCGTCGCCCTCTACCTGCCCTGTCTCGAGAAAAATTTCTTCCCTCGCGAGTTTCCTTATTTCATCGGATACATATTCAAGTGAAGAAAGTTTTTCTAATGTAGGTTCGTCTTTTGATGACAGAGGCTCCGAAACGGGAAAGTTTCTCTTTTCACATATAAAATCGGGGCAGCCGGAAATTATTTTTGATTTCATAACGGACGCCATAAAGAAAAGCCGAGCGGAATAATCAGGCAGTTTTTCAAATCTGAGATTATTCAAATCGACGGTTTTTTTTCTGACCGCAAAACAGCCGGCGTCTCTCATTTTTAAAAGAAACGGCTCAAGCCTTGATATTTTCTTCATTATCGCGAGCCTGTCATAATCGGTATCGTACTCGTACTCAATATCGCCGTAATTGAATTTTCTGCCCGTGATCAAATCGGAATCGAGCTCTTTCGCGGTTTTCAAAATGTTTTCGACAGACTCGTCCGACAGTCTGTCTCCCGATTCGAGAAATATCAGATATTCACCTTTGGCGGAACTTATCGGCTTATTCCATAACGTGCAGATGTCGCCGCCGGGGACCTCGGTTTTATAAAAGCCGACGTATTTTTCAATGTACTCATCGGCAGTCTTTTCCGCATCCTTGTCTCTGCCAGACAGCGAAATTATAACTTCAAAATTTTCATCCGTCTGTTCCACAAGACTCTCAAGGGTGTCATTGAGGTTTATTCCGGAGTTTTCGACTCCTACAATTATCGTAGCTCCTGTCATTAATAATCACCTTTGAAATATTTTTACTTCCCGCCGTTCAAAATAAGCTCCGCTTTTTTCAAATCCTCAGGATATGTTATCTTAAATAAATTTTCGCTTCCTTCGCAAAGCGCGATTTTCTTTCCCCTGTCAAAATATACTGTGCAGGCGTCCGTATAATAAGAACATTCCTCATCGGAAAGAGAGAGGTATGTTTCATAAAGCTCTTTCAGTTTAAACGTCTGCGGCGTCTGACATGAAAACATCTTTTTTCTGTCTGTCTTTCCTGTCATAAATTCGCCGTCATCAGACATAATAACCGTATCTACAGACTTAATTACAGTGCCGCACGCTCCGAACTTTTTCGCTTTCTCTATATTTTCGGTTATTATCCTGCCGTCAACAAACGGCCGCACCGCGTCATGCGTCAAAATTATGTCGTCTTCGCACACGTCGAAGTTTTCAACTGTGAACTTCAGACCGTTTAAAAGAGATTTGTTCCTGTTCTCTCCGCCCACGACAACATTTACATCATCGAGCGAAAAATTTTTCACAATATTTTCTGTGTAATTTTTGTAATCTTCCGATACGACTGCAAAAACGGCGTCAACTTTTCCGCTGTTTTTAAAAGCCTCCAATGTCCTGACGATAACGGGCTTTCCCGCTATTTCAAGAAATTGTTTGGGAATTTGGGAGCCGAACCTTTTTCCTGAGCCGGACGCCAGAATACACGCGAAATTCACAATATCACCCTTTCGATGTCAACAGTAAGATCGTCAGACTTTTCGCATACGGAAATTTCATAATTGTCGAAGAAAAAATTGACAAGCGAAAACCGGCATTCGAAATCATTTTGAGATACGGAAAATATTTTCTTTCCGTCCTCGCGTTCTTCTTCAAATTTAACGGAAAAACCGTTGAGAGGCTTGTGAAATCCCGTTCCGATACATTTAAGATATGACTCTTTCAGAGTCCATATTTCAAAAAATCTTTCACGCGCGAAGTCTATATATTCGTTTTCGCTTTCGGTAAAAAATCTTTCTGAAATCCTGCCGAAATTTACATTTTCGTCTGTTTTTTCAATATCGCATCCGCATTCTTTATCGGATACAGCGACGATTACATATTTTCCGGAATGGGAGATATTGAAAAAACATCTGTCCGACTTTGGTTTTCCGTTTTCGTCAACGATTATATTTCCGCCCGCGTATTTTTCGGCAAGATAACCGGCGGCGGCGCTTCTGTACCTGTCCTCGAAAATTTTATACGAAAGAGTTTTTTTTCTTCTTTCATCTGATACGGAATTTAAAATTTCACGGTATTTATCTTTGTCTTGAAATGAAATTTCAGCAATATACAGCTTCATATTTATTTAAAAAGAACGGTGCCGGAATATCCCGGAATTTCAACGGCTTTCTCGTAAGTAATCTCGCCTGTGACGGAATAGCATCCGTACCAGTCGGAAGGCAGGTCGTAAGTTATATTGTCGGGATTTGCGTTGACAATAACCATTATAGAGTCATCGCCTGACACTCTCTCATAGCATACGCAGCCGAGCATCGCCGAACGGCAAATGAAGGCGCCGTCTTTCAGGCAGTTTCTGTTGCTTCTTATCCAGCCCAAAAGCCTGAGAAGCTCGGATAAATCCGTATCTTCCTTTCCCCAAGGGAAAAAACGTCTGTTGAAAGGGTCTGTCATTCCCTCCATATAAGTTTCATCGCCGTAGTAAACGCATGGAAATCCGGGCAAAGTATAAATCAGAACGTATGCCGCTTTCAAAAGTTTTTCCGCTTTCCGTCTCTGTTCGTCGGATAATTTCTGCTTGGACTGCCAAAATCTGTCCCTGCCGTTTACCGTTATTCCTCCGAGAACCGAAAGTATTCTTTCCGTGTCGTGAGTAGAAAGAATATTCATAGCGGAATTTAAATTGTCGGGCGGATAGTTTTCGCATATAGTCATGACTGATTCCGCAAACTGTTCGGCAGTTCCGCCCGCAAGAAAATTAATAACGGCGTTTCTGAACGGATAGTTCATAGTGGAATCAAGCTCGCTGCCCTCGAAATATTTTCTTCTTTTACCGTAGCTTATCTTATTGGATGCGTCTTCCCACACCTCGCCTATTATTATTCCGTCCGGGTCTTCCCTTTTTATGGCTTTTCTTATTTTCTCGATGAAAAAATCCGGCAGTTCGTCTGCGACATCAAGCCTGAAACCAGACGCGCCGAGACTCATCCATTTGTGTATTACGCCGTTTTCGCCGGTGATAAAATCAACGTAGCTTTCATTTTCCTCATTGACCTCCGGCAGATCCTTTATCCCCCACCAAGAAGAGTATTCATCAGGCCAATTCTTAAAATTGTACCAGCCGAAATATTCGGAATCCTTCGACTGATAAGCGCCCACGTCTTTATACCTGCCGAATTTGTTGAAATAAACGGAATCATCGCCCGTATGGTTGAAAACTCCGTCAAGGACTACGGAAATTCCGATTTTTTTCGCATCGCGGCAAAGCTTTATAAAATCTTCTTCTGTTCCGAGTGCGGGGTCTATTTTCATATAGTTGCCGGTATTGTAGCGATGATTTGAGTTGGATTCAAATATCGGATTCAAATACAATACGTTTACGCCGAATTTAGATATATATCCGAGTTTTTCTCTTATTCCCTCAAGATCACCGCCGAAGAAATCGGCGTTCCACCTGTGGTATGTCTCGTTTTCGGTAAATTCAGGCACATCGGAAATATTCTCGTGAAAAACTCTGTCTTTCGGGACGTTTTTATGTTTTATCCCGGAGCGGCGGAATCTGTCGGGGAAAATCTGATACATTACAGCGCCCTTGAGTTTTGAGGACACTTTCGATTCAGGGTCGTATACAGTCTGCTGCCACTTGGCTCCGTCAGGGGCAAATCCGCCCATAGAGGAGTCAACCTTGAAAATTTTTCCGTTGCCGAAAGGCGTTTCATATTCAAAATAATAAAAATATACATCCGGCTCGGAAAATTTAAACTCAATAGACCACCATTCGGTGCTGCCGTCGGTTGATTTCCAAGTGAGGTCGTGATATTCGTACGGTCTGTCGTCCGAACCCTCTACAAGCCAGACGTGGCTGACTCCCATTATTCTCGGCATAACCACAGAAAGCCACAGGTATTGACCTGCGGCTGTGGCTCCGAAAAGAGATTTGTGTCGTTTGTCCCTTGAATTAAAAGGGCAGAAATCATTCATTTTTTATTATTTGTCAGTCTTTCCTTTTTTTGAAGGCTCAGACGCTGTTTTAGCCGATTTTGTGTGCCAGATGTTCTGAGCGTATTCGTTGATGGCTCTGTCGGCGGAGAATCTGCCGGACTCCGCGATATTCACAAGCGACATTCTGTCAAATTTCGCCTTGTCAAGCCAAATCTTTTCCGCTTTTTCCTGGGCGAGTTTGTAATCCTCAAAATCCGCAAGAGTCATATACGGGTCTAAATGAACCACATTTGATATGTCGGGAAATTTCTTTCCGTTTAGTCCGTAGTTGTTTATATAGTCGATTACCTTTCTTATATAAATGTTGTTCATATAGAAATTCATCGGGTCGTAGCCTTTTCTTTTAAGCTCGTCGACTTCATTTGTGTTCATTCCGAAAATAATAATATTGTCATCGCCGACAGCTTCGTGAATTTCAACGTTTGCTCCGTCCTCCGTTCCGAGAGTGACGGCTCCGTTGAGCATAAGTTTCATATTTGACGTTCCGCTCGCCTCTGTTCCTGCAAGGGAAATCTGTTCGCTTATCTCCGCAGCCGGCATAAGCCTTTCGGCCATAGTCACGTTGTAATCTTCGACAAATGCGACTTTAAGGTACTTGCTCGCAACGGGGTCTGAATTTACTGTCCGTGCAAGCTCGCAAATAAAGTTTATTATCTTTTTCGCCATATAATATCCGGGCGCAGCCTTCGCGCCGAAAATATATGTGTGGGGAACGTAATCGCCGTTCGGGTTTTCCTTAATCATTATGTATTTATACAATATATTAAGGGCGTTCATAAGCTGCCTTTTGTACTCATGAAGTCTTTTAACCTGAACGTCGAAAAGAGAATCGGGGTCAAGTGAAATTCCCTGAGCTTTTTCAAGCTGATTTGAGAACCTCGCTTTATTTTCTCTCTTTATCTTTTCAAGCTCCGAAAGAACGGAAGGATCGTTTTCGTATTTTCTTAAAAGCTTGAGTTCATCGTTGTTGAGAATAAATCCGGGTCCGATAAGGCTTTCGACGAAACTTGAAAGCTTAGGATTGGACTGGCAGAGCCAGCGGCGGAAAGCTATTCCGTTTGTAACGTTTGTGAATTTCGTGGGAGCGAGCCTGTAGAAATCGTTGAATACCGTATTTTTAAGTATCTCCGAATGAAGCGCCGACACGCCGTTTACGGAATGGCAAGACGCGACGTCGAGATTTGCCATTCTGACAATTCCGTTTGAAATTATCGCTGTTCTCTCAACGTAATCCGCATCCTTCGTCGCGTTCCATACGTATGACCTGAATCTGTTGTCTATCTCCTTTATTATTTCGTATATTCTCGGGATTAGTCTCTTTACAAGATCCTCGGACCAGCATTCGAGAGCCTCTTTCATGACGGTATGGTTTGTGTATGCGATTGTGCCAGAAACTATTTTCCACGCGTCGTCCCAACCGTAGCCGCACTCGTCAAGGAGTATTCTCATAAGCTCCGGAATTGAGAGAGAAGGATGCGTGTCGTTTATGTGAATAGCCTCCGTCTCGGCGAAATCGTCAAGAGTGCCGTGCTGTCTGAGATGACGGCGGACTATATCCTGAATCGAGGCTGATACAAGAAAATACTGCTGTTTAAGTCTTAACGATTTTCCCTCTGGATGATTGTCCGCGGGGTAAAGGACTTTTGAAATAACCTCCGCCATAGCGTTTCTCTCGACGGCTCTCATGTAGTCGCCCTGATTGAACGCCGCCATATCGAGACCGGGCGCCTTCGCGGACCATAGTCTTAAAACGCTTATTCCTTTGCCGTCCTTGCCGGATACGAACATATCGTACGGAACGGCTTTTATAGGCGTGTAATCAACTATTTCGACGTGATGAAAATGATTGTCCCACGACTCTATGACTTTTCCGTTGAATTTAACCTCGACGGAGCTTTCCTCCCTCGGCACGAGCCAAACGTCACCGCCCGGAAGCCAGTTGTCCGGAAGCTCTTCCTGCCAGCTGTCTATTATCTTCTGGCGGAAAATACCATACTCGTAGAGGATAGAATATCCTCTTGCAGGATATTCGTCTGTAGCGAGACCGTCAAGATAGCAAGCCGCAAGTCGTCCGAGACCGCCGTTGCCAAGACCGGCGTCCGGTTCGCAGTCGTAGATTAATTCGGGGTCTACGCCGTATTCCTTTAATATTTTTTCAAACGTATCCTGTAAACCGAGATTGTATAAGTTGTTTTTTAGAGATCTTCCCATTAAAAATTCCATGGAAAGGTAGGATATTCTTTTCGCTCCGGCTTTTTCCGCCCTGCGGGTAAATTCGGATCTGCCCTGCTCCATCATTTCAGTCAGAAGCATGGCGATGGAACGATAAAACTGCTCATAAGAAGCGTCCTCCGCGTTGACGCCGAAGAAATGAAGAAGCTTGTTTTCAAGCAATTCCTTCGCTTTAGCCTGAGTTAATGAGTAATTCATATTTTCTGTCCTCCGAAACTTAAGGTAAAAGTCTTTTAACCTAATTATTTTCTGAAAAAAGGCCGATTCGCAGATATAAAAAACGCCTGCGCCGCGAACCGTTTATACATTTTCAGTTATTTTACTATAAAATAAATCGTTAGTCAAGAGATGGTAATTACGGAGAAAATCCGTATTCAAGGCAAAAAAGCGGCTTTTTGCCCTCTGACGGCCTTTTTTCGGGAACGTTTGCGGTAACGTTTCCGAAGAATCCGGAAACGAAGAGCGGAATTTTCCGAAATTTTTAGCACATTATTTAGTAGAGTGCTAAAATTTACAATTTATTCATAAAATTATCATAAATCTGTAACATAATAGTGTATAATTATAATTGCAGAAGGGAGAAAGAGAGATAAGAAAAGGAAAGAAAAAAAATTTGAGAATCCAATAAAAATTTAAAAAATCAGAATTTCCCAAAAGTTTTCCGACCGGTCTTACTACCGCGGAAGCAATGAAATGAAAAGTCGGGCGGCCGACGAAAAGCGTACGGAAAAAATTGATTTTAAAAATCGAATAATAAATTCTCAGACAGTTTTTCTTCTCTTTGAATTTTTCCTTTTCTTCTTACCGCGAATAATTATTTTAAAATCATAAAAGGAGATAATAATTATGTTTGAAATGAGACCTTACAGAAGAAATGATAATAATATTTACGACCCGTTTGACGACTTTGACAGATTTGAGAGAAACTTCTGGTCATCACCTTTTGATATGTTAGATCATTCACTTGTCACAATGAGTGCCGATATCAAGGACGAGGGCGACAAATATTCACTCGCAGTCGATATGCCCGGATTTGACAAGAAGGACATCAAGATTGACATTAAAAACGACGTTATGACAATATCCGCCGAGAGACATTCCGACAAGGAGAAAAAGGACGAAAAAGGTAAATTCATCAGATCGGAGAGATCATACGGCAGCTACTCAAGACAGTTTGACGTAAGCGAAGTTGATACGGACAAGATTTCCGCCAAATACGAAAACGGCGTCCTTACTCTCGACATGCCCAAGAAAGACACCGGAATAGATTCCGCCAAACATCTTGAAATCGAATGATTCAAAGGCTGTTTATAATGACAATCCCCCTTAAATAAAAATAATACGAAAGGCGCGCTCTTAAAAAGCGCGTCTTTTTTTATGCTGTTTTTTCATCGGGATTTTTTTGTTTTTCCTTTTTGCATACAATATAAAAGCAGACGAGACACATCACGACCTGAAGAGCCGATGCGCACGGCGTCGCAAGTCCTATTTTAAAAAGCGAAACAGGTTTTTGGAGACTCATTATGTATGAAACGGGGACTCTCACTCCGAACGCGGAGATAAGTCCCTGCGCCATTACAAATTTAGTCTTGCCTATGCCGTTGAAAAATCCTATCATGCAGAAAAATACCGGAGTCAGGACGCAGTCAAACCCGTACGCCTTCAAATAATCGTATCCTGCGGCGATGACGTCCTTGTCGTCCGAGAAAACAGACGCGAGCAAATCACCTTTAAAAAACGTCAGAAGAGATAAGAATACGCCTATTGATAATGACAAAATTATAGCATATAGGACGGATTTTTTCGCCCTGTCAAATTTATCCGCTCCGTAATTCTGAGCGACGAACGCCGACATGGACTGCATGAACGCAGACGGCACGAGCATAAGAAAGTTGCAGACTTTTTCCGCTATTCCCGTGCCTGCGGACGCGTTTACGCCAAGTCTGTTTACTATCGCAAGAATTATCAGGAAAGAAAGTCCTACGAGAAAATCCTGTATGGCGATAGGTATGCCTACGCCGAATATTTTCTTATTTACAGATGAATCGAATTTAATATATTTTCTGTCAAATTCAAAAGGAAGGGTCTGTTTTCTTATTATCAATATTGAAAGTATCACGCTTACAGCCTGAGATGCGACTGTCGCGACAGCAGCTCCGGCTGCGCCCAAATCGAGGACTATTACATTGAAAAGGTCGCCGAAAATATTTATTACACAAGCTATCATTACGGTAATAAGCGGCGTCCTCGAATCGCCTATTCCCCTGAAAACGGAACCTATCAGATTGTACGCAACTATGACTACTGTGCCGCCTCCGCATATTCTGATATAGCTTACCGTCATATCAAAAGCTTTTTCGGGAGCGTTCATAATTTTAGCGAGCCACGGCGCGAAAATTATAAGAACCGCGGACAGTGCTACGCCTATTATTAAAAACAAAACCACAGCGGCTCCTATTGTTTTACCGCCATCTTTCGCTTTTCCCGCGCCGAGCTGTTGACCGAGAATGACAGTCGCTCCCATTGCGAATGCGGCGACTATGTTTGTGACGGTCTGCATGAGCTGAGAACCGGTTGAAACGCCCGAAAGATCGGCCGACGACGCGAACCTTCCTACGACTAAAAGGTCAACGGCTCCGTAAAGAGCCTGAAGAAGAAGGGCGAAACGAACAGGAAACGCAAATTTCACGAGCTTGGGAAGAATACTGCCATCTGTAAAATCCGTTGAATAATTTTTAGCCTTTGCCTTTTACTTCCCTTTCCTTGAAAGATATACCGCGAGAACGCTGATATCCGCCGGCGATACTCCCGATATTCTCGACGCCTGTCCCAATGTCTCCGGTCTTATCTTTAAAAGCTTCTCCCTCGCTTCCTTCCTGAGACTGCCGATATCCGAATAATCAGTGTTTTCCGGAATAATCTTGTTTTCAAGGCGGCGCATCTCTTTAATCTCGGCAAGCTGCATTTTTATATACCCCTCGTATTTAAGGGTTATTTCGACCTGTTCAGCCACATCTCTCGGAACATCGGGAGCCTCGTTGTCGAATTTCATAACGTCTGAATATTTGAGCTGAGGTCTTTTTATAAGCTCCGCCTCCTTTATCCCCGTCGATAGCGGAGCGGTTCCCTTTTGCACAAGGTATTCGTTTATCCCTTTTTCGGGGGCGATGGTTTTGCGCCTGACCCTTTCTGTCTCGTTTTCTATCATTTCCTTTTTCTTCAGGAATTTTTCATACCTCTCGTCTGATATCAGTCCTATTTCGCGGCCTATCGGCGTGAGGCGGAGGTCGGCGTTGTCCTGCCTGAGATAAAGTCTGTACTCCGAGCGGGATGTCATCATTCTGTAAGGCTCATTGCACCCTTTTGTCACGAGGTCGTCAATAAGCGTACCGATATAAGACGACGCCCTGTCAAGTATCATCGGCTTTTCGCCTTTTATTTTCAGCGCGGCGTTTATACCGGCGACAAGTCCCTGGCATGCGGCCTCTTCGTATCCCGAAGAGCCGTTGAACTGACCGGCTCCGTAAAGATATTCCACGTCCTTAAATTCCAACGTCCTCTTCATCGCCGTCGGGTCAACGCACCAATACTCTATTGCGTAGGCGTTTCTCATAACCTCAACATTTTCAAGGCCTTTTATTGTTCTGAGAAATCCGAGCTGAACATCTACGGGCATTGAGGACGACATTCCCGAAAGATACATCTCTTCGGTGCCTTTGCCGCACGGTTCGATAAAAAGCTGATGGCGTTTTTTATCGGGAAAGCGCATTACCTTGTCTTCGAAACTCGGGCAGTATCTGGGGCCTATACCCTTAATCACGCCGGAATAAAGCGGAGAGCGGTCAATATTGTCCAATATGACTTTTTTCGTTTTTTCGTTAGTGTACGATATATAGCAGACTGCCGAATTTTTTATGTCATCGGGATTTGTTTCAAAAGAAAAAGGTGTCGGAATCTCATCGCCCGACTGCGGCTCCATCACAGAAAAATCAAGAGACCGAGCGTTGACTCTCGACGGCGTTCCGGTTTTGAATCTTCTGAGAGGAATGTTCATTTTTTTGAGAGAATCCGCGAGACCTACAGAAGGAAACATTCCGTCGGGGCCGCCCGAATAGCATTTGTCGCCGACGTAAATTTTTCCGTCTAAAAAAGTGCCTGTCGCGAGTATGACCGCTTTGGCCTCGTATACTTCGTCAAGCTTTGTCGTAAGTCTGAAAATGCCGTCGGATTTTTCAAGCCTCACAATCTCCGCCTGTCTCAGGTGAAGATTTTCCTGTTTTTCAAGCACATATTTCATAGTTTTCGCGTAGCCGCGTCTGTCTATCTGCGCCCTAAGAGAATGAACGGCAGGTCCTTTCCCGAGATTCAGCATTCTTGACTGAATTGTATTTTTGTCAGCGGCTTTTCCCATCTCGCCGCCGAGAGCGTCAATTTCTCTGACAAGATGACCTTTGCTTGTTCCGCCTATTGACGGATTGCAAGGCATATTGCCGATGAAATCAAGGCTTATTGTAAATACTGCGACGCTCGCGCCGAGCCTTGCCGCGGCAAGAGACGCCTCTATTCCGGCATGACCTGCTCCTATTACAGCTATATCATATTGTCCTGATAAAAATTCCATTTTATCGTCCGCCTGTTATAATCCGCTTTTAAAATTAAAGGCACAAAATTTTTCATTTTTTTGTGCCTTTGAAAATATAGATTTTTTCGACTTATTTGGGATGAGACTCCAAAAATTTATCGAGCATATCCGCCGCGCCGAATACGATTTCAGCACACGGTCTTTTTTTGTAATAGTCGTCTGTCCTTTTTTCCGGAGAAGGAGATGAAAACCGGCCGCGCTCAAGTCCGAGAATATCGGCGCATACTACAGAGCCGTTTATTTTTTTAAACTGAGAGGCAAGTTCCTGTATATAGGAATATATTTTTTTCTTTGTCTCCGTATTTCCGCTTTCGCTGTCGCCGTAATATGCGCTCACGATAAACGCCATACCGCTGACTGCGCCGCATATTTCTCTCATTCTGCCTACTCCCGCTCCGAAGCCCAAAGTAAGTCTCAAAACGGTGCTTTCGTCAAGTCCCGTCTTGTCGTAAAATGCTGCCGATAGAGATTGACAGCATGTATAACCGGAAAGAAAATAATCCTTTGCCTTCTGCGCTCTTGATAAATTTTCTTTTTCCATATATTCAGATTTTTTCAACCGCGTCGGCCATGTCGTCGAGATAATCGCCGTTGAAAAGCTCTATAAGTCCCGAATCGCACTCCCTCGCAAGGTCGGGATTAATAGGTATTCTCGATACGTTTTTGATTCCGAAATCCTTTGCGGTCTCTTCTACGCTGCTTTTGCCGAAAATATAATTTTTGGCTCCGCATTCGGGACATACATAATATGACATATTCTCTACTATTCCTATTACGGGAACATTCATAAGCTTTGCCATATTTATAGCTTTTGCGACTATCATAGAGACGAGATCCTGAGGCGTCGTGACGACTATTATTCCGTCAACCGGTATTGACTGAAATACCGTAAGTGGAACGTCGCCTGTTCCCGGAGGCATATCGACGAACATATAGTCTATGTCTTTCCAAATAACGTCTGTCCAGAACTGTCTTATCACTCCGGAAATAACCGGGCCTCTCCATACTACAGGGTCGGTCTCGTTTTCCATTAGAAGGTTAAGGGACATTACGTCTATTCCCGTCTTTGTAGTAACAGGGAAAAGAGCGTTTTCGGTTCCCTGAGCTCTTTCCTTTAATCCGAACATCTTGGGAATTGACGGACCGGTGACGTCGGCGTCAAGAATGGCGACTCTCGCGTCCCGTCTTTTCATTGTTACTGACATTAACGACGTCACAAGGCTTTTTCCGACGCCGCCCTTTCCGGATACGACGCCTATTACCTTCTTTACAGATGAAAGTTCGTTTAACTTATCTTTCTGCGGAGCCCTCGATTCACAGTTTTCCTCGCAGTTTTCACAATTATGATCACAGTTTTTTTCTACTGCCATAATATTGCCCTTCTTTAAAAATTATTTCTTTTCATCGATTTATATGTTCTTGATTTTAACTATTCTTCCGATGAGATCCGGGTCAACTATCGGTTCGACAATTCCTGCCGCGCCTTTTGCGGCGATTTTAATCGGATCTGTCTTTTTTATTCCCTCGAAATCGAGCCCGAAAACAGCCATATGATATACGGTTCTCTCCGACCAGTTGTCGAGTCTGAAATACTTGCCGTTAAATCTAAACCTGAGTTTTTTCACCTGCGTGTTTTCAAGCGCTCTTATCCATATTTCAAGAGAACCGTCTTTCTGCCACGCGTATGATGACGCCATAGTGTACGGATAATCGCATATCTCGACTTTTGAAAGAATTTCTTCGCCGAAACCCGCGACTATTCTGATGTCGTCATATTTTTCGGTGCATGTCATTACAAGTCTGCCGTCGTCGAATTTAAGACAGATGTTGTTTAAATAACCTGACTTTTTGTCCCTCATAAAGTTGCAGACAAACGGAAGAATTGTCGCCTTTTTTGAATCGGGCAGTTTAAGCAGCTTGCCTTTGAGCATTTCTTCCGCCGCGGGATTGCTTTTTTCTCCCGTAATCTCAGGCAGTCTCATATCGGGAAGTTTTTTTTGAATCTCATCTGACGCCGATTCGTCTTCGGCGCTCGGTACGTAATTTTTTTCGTCGATAAAACCTTCGGGAAAATATTTCCACATGGTTTCAAGGACATATCTCTCCATTGTTTCGCCGCCGGTAGTTACAAGGCATGCGTCGTAATCGGGAAGACCGCAAGCGAGCTGAGCGAAAACTCCGTCTGCTCTGAAAGAATTGTCAACGGAATTTCTCCAGAACTGGTAGCCGTAGCCCGAATTTCTGTCCGCTCCCGTGCCTGTCGTCTTAGTTACATGGACTCTTGTCGCTTCCCGAGCCCACCCAGCGGGCAGGATCTGAACGCCGTTCCATCTGCCGTCTGAGGTATAGCACATAATTACCTTTGCGAGATCTTCCGTCGTAAGCCTCGCGCCCCATCCGCCGGCGTCAATTCCTCTCGGGTCTTTTTCCCAAAAAGGCTTTTCAATTCCGAGAGGTTTGAAAAATCTCGGATAAAGATATTCCGCGACGTTCTGACCGGTAACCTTATGAATAATAGCGGAGAGCATATAAGTATTGTCGGACGAGTAGTTGAATACTTCTCCCGGTTTTGTAACAAACGCCCCGTTCAGATATATTTTCACCCAGTTGGGTTTATCGAACTGAAGAGCAAGACCTGTAATCTTACCGGATGTCATTGTGAGAAGATTTTCAACAGTCAGTATCCTCGCGAAAGGTCCCTGCATTCTCGGAGCGTATTCGGGGAAAAAATCATAAACTTTGTCGTCAAGATTTAACAGCCCTTCGCTTATCGCGAATCCGACTGCCGTAGATACGAGAGATTTTGATACGGAGAACATTGTATGAGGCGTCTCCTCATTATAAGGCGCCCACCAATGACTGAACGCCACCTTGCCATGACGGACTATCATAAAAGAATGAAGTTCAATATCTTTTTCTTTTATCTCGTCAAGAAAGCCCAGGATTGCCTTTGAACTGACTCCTACGTCCTCGGGTTTGTCCGCTCTCGGAAGAGAAAATAAATTCGGTTTATCTTTATCCATATTGTTTATAGCTACCGTTTATAGGAATATCAGATGAATTGTTTCTTGACTTCGCCCATAATCTCCATTCCTCTGACTATCATATCGTCCGTGGGCGTGGAGAAATTGAGCCTTATGCATTGAGTTTTGTCCTCGGGATACATCATAAACGCCGTGCCGGGTACTACCGCTACGCCGTTGTCCGCACATGTCTTGACAAAATTAAGCATATCTACTGAATCGGGAAGCTTTACCCAGATGAAAAGTCCGCCCTCGGGTTTTACATATGTCACGAAATCGCCGAGCTCGGAATCGATAAGTCCGCACATGAGGTCAAGCTTTTTTCTGTAAATAGATCTGATAGTACGGATGTGCGCGCGGAAATCGGTCTGCGTCATCCATCTGTAGACAAGCATCTGCGTGAGCATAGGCGTATGAACGTCAGTCGCCTGCTTTCCGACAGTCATCTTCGCTATTACCGGTTTAGGAGCTATGGTGAAAGCCACTCTTATGCCGGGGGAAAGTATCTTTGAAAACGAGCCGGAATAAATTACTATGCCGTCTTTATCGAGCGTCTTAATGCAAGGAACGTCCTCGCCGTGAACTCTGAGTTCGCCGTAAGGGTTGTCCTCAAGAATCATTACGCCGTATTTTTTCGCGAGATTATAAAGTTTTACCCTCTTTTCCCACGACATCGTTACTCCTGCCGGATTCTGGAAGTTGGGAATAGTATAGATGAGTTTCGCTTTAGGCTCCGATTTGAGTTTTTCTTCGAGCTCTTCGATGTTCATGCCGTCGGAATCTACGCTGACGCCGACAAGTCTCGCATTATAAGACCTGAATGTGTTTAAAGCGCCGATAAAAGACGGAGCCTCGGAAATTACGACGTCGCCTTCATTGCACAAAACTTTAGTCGAAAGATCTACAACCTGCTGAGCACCCGATGTGATGATTATATCATCGTCCTCTCCGCCTACGTTGTATGTTTTTCTCATATAATTTTTGATTTCCTGTCTCAGAGGAGTATATCCCTCCGAAATTCCGTACTGAAGAGCCTGAATTGGCTGTTCCGCAAGAATCTGGGCGGTGATTTTCTGCACATCCTCCACAGGGAATGCCTCGGGAGCGGGATTTCCCGCCGCAAAAGGTATCGTATTTCCTGTTGACGTCGCCTTCAGTATTTCTCTTATTGCGGAAGGCTTTAAATTAGATATTCTGTCGGAAAACTTGTATTCCATTTTTCTCCCTTACCTACCTATTTAGTTATAATTAATTTTTTTCCTCTGCCCGTCAAATTACGTTCAGTCAGAGTCATTGTAAGCGGCTATTATCAGATTCGCAACGTTCGTCTTGGAAATTCTCATATCCATAGCCTGCTTTTCAATGTAGCGGTGAGCCTGCGGCTCCGACATATGCAGGTTTGTTATAAGAATGTTTTTCGCTCTCGCGACAAGTCTCATTTCATTGAGCTTATTTCTGAGTTCTCTGTTGTCCTGTTCAATTCGTTTGATTTTGTCGTTTATGCCGACGAGAAAATACAAACCGGAAATTATCGAATTTTTGTCAAGCGGTTTCTTTTCCGTAATAATCCCTTTCGGGGAAAGTCTGAGCGATACGCCGGAAAAAATGTCGTACCTCGCTATGACCATAACCTGAGAAAGGTTTTTCTCCGAAACGGAAACGGAAAAATCAAACCCGGCCTCGTCGGAAAGCGGACAGTCCACCACAACTATATCGTACTTAGATGTCATAAGAGCCTGTCTCGCCTTTTCCGCGGTTTTTACGGCTGTGATATCCGCGCAGACGCCGCTTTCGATAATATTTGACAATGCGGCTGTACCCTTTGCGGATGATGACGCGAGCAGTACGGAATATTTTTTTCCGTTCCCCATATATTATTTTCTCTTTAAATTATGTTTTTTGTCTGAATATTAACCGGCTGTCAATTTGAAATCAGCCCGATTAAAACATTTTTACGTATTCGTCTCTCTCTGCGCCGACAGATACATACTGAACGGGAACTCCCGCATAATCTTCAAGAAGTTTAATGTAATCGAGAGCAGCTTTCGGAAGATCCTCTTTTTTCCTTGCGCCCGTGATGTCGGATTTCCATCCTTCGACATATTCGTAAACGGGTTTAGCCCTGTCAAGTCTCGGACCAGTCGGAAATGACGTTGTCTTTTTGCCGTCTATTTCATAAGCTACGCAGACGGGAATTTTCTCGTAATCGTCTAAAACGTCAAGTTTGGTGACCGCAAGAGACGTAGCCCCCTGAACTGTGCATCCGTACCTCGAAGCGACAGCGTCAAATCCGCCTACTCTTCTCGGTCTGCCTGTCGCCGCTCCGTATTCTCCGCCGGCTTCTCTCAGCTTGTCCGCTTCCTCTCCGAAAAATTCACAAGTGAACGGTCCTGCGCCGACGCAGGTAGAATAAGCTTTCATTATGCCTAAGACATTGTCAAGCTTGAGATTCGGAACGCCCGCTCCGATGGGAGCGTATGCCGCTATAGTGTTTGACGACGACGTAAACGGGTAAATGCCGTAGTCTATGTCTCTCATCGCGCCGAGCTGAGCCTCAAAAAGCATAGATTTCCCCTCACCGTAAGCTTTATTGAGATAAACTGTAGTGTCAACTATATTTTTTGCGAAAGGCTCGCCGTATTTCATAAGCCAATCATACATTTCATCCGCGGATATCGGTTCATGACCGTAGCCGCCCGAGACTGTGAGATTTTTCCACTCTACTATTCCCTTTAATTTTTCCTTTAAGGCGTCCTTGTCAAGAAGGTCGCCCATTCTGACGGCTTTTTTGAAGTATTTGTCGGCATATACGGGAGCTATTCCTCTTCTTGTAGAACCGTAAGCGTTCTTGCCGAGTCTGTCCTCTTCAAGGCAGTCCATCAATTTGTCGTAAGGCATACAGATTACCGCTTTGTCGCTTATCTTGAGATTGTTCTCGTCGATTTTAACGCCCTTCGATCTGAGATTGTTAACCTCGTTTGTGAGATGCTCAAGATCGATAACCATTCCGAGACCCATGACATTTATGGTTTTTTCAGAGAGTATTCCCGACGGGAGAAGGTTCAATATAAACTTTCCCTTATCGTTTACCACCGTGTGACCGGCGTTGTTGCCGCCCTGATAACGCATTACTATGTCGTATTTTGAAGCGAAAAGGTCAACCATTCTTCCTTTTCCTTCGTCGCCCCAGTTGATTCCGACGATTGATGTCAGCATAATCATTTCCTCCAAATGCTTTATGATTCAAAAATTATGAACAAACGGCTTTTTTAAAATTAATTCAAAAACGCCATAAGATAACAACTTATTCTACTACACATTTTCAAATAAATATTGCTTATTATGAAAATACAATTATATTTTATCCGCTTTTTATTTCTTCGCCGAAAAAAATTTTTTGAATTTTTTTATAAGTCGAAAAGACATGCTTAATAAAATAAAACGGCTCCGCGCGAAGCGGAACCGCCTGAAATGATATTTTTTAAAGCTCTGTGACTTCGACTCCGTTTAAATATTCGGTTCCGTTTTTCTTTGTCAGACTGAAAATGCCGGTGTCAAAATCGCCGGGATATATTCCCTCAATAGAGTTGTCGGATCCGTTTGTGTCGTAGAAAGAAAACGATATCAAATTGCCGTACGTGTCGATGACGAAGCTTTTCTGAGTGCCGTCGTAAGTCTCATAGTATGTGTAAGCGTCTTTTCCGTTTGTCTTCGTCTTTTTTACCGACGTGACAGAATTGATTTCGCATGTCGGAAATACAGAGGAAAGCTCGTCTTCGATATTCATGTCAAGCGCCTTTATCGCAAATTCGCGCGAGATTTTCAATACGCTCGCCGCGCCGCTTTCCAATTCGCAGTTGAAATAATAGTCGCCGCCGATTATTACGAGGGATTTGAATTTGATATTCAAATCATCGGTATTCATAATACTCATTCCGCTGCCCTCGATATAAACAGACGTGCCGTTTTTAAACATTGTGACTGACTCTTTTTCGTTTCCGTCTGATAAATAGGCGTGAAGCTCATACCTGTCGGGCGGAAAATCGGCTAATACGCATGGATTGCCGTCTAAATCGTAGCCGGTTGTGAAATTTTGAAGCTTAGCGGATTTTCTAAGAATAATCCTTGCGTCAGTAGCGTTTATCTTTGAATCGCCGTTGGCGTCGGCGCTGAGCCTTGACAGATTGTCATTTTGAAGTTTGGCGGAATTTCTCAAAACTATTCTGGCGTCGGAAGCGGAAATTCTTCCGTCAAAATTCGTGTCACCCATAACTGTTTTTGATTCCACAGGCTTGTCGTACGCCGATACGGAGACATAAAAACACGATAATATCAGTATCGCCGATAAAATCAATGCCGTAATTTTTTTCATCACTTGCCACTTTCTTTCTTCGGTTTTTTTGACGTCAGAATTTGTTTTCGCCTGATTTGCGCCGCTTTAATTAATATCGCACATATATTAACAGTGAAAAAAATATTGTCTTTTAATAAATCGGCGTTTATAAATAAGATTATTTTTTCTTTTCGGATATTTAAAATCAGAAGCGCATTTTCCGGTAAAAATTTATCCCTTCGGTAATTAAGGTTATTTTTTATTTTTCTTTTCTTCTCTTTCCTTTTTTATTTCTTCTCTGATTTTCCTGTCATGTTCTTCCATTCGGATTTTTTCTTCCTCGGCTCTCTTTTTCTCTGCCGCCTTGTCTTTGGCTTTCTTTTCCTTGCGCTGTTCTTTCGTAAGTCTTGCCGGATGGTCGTCGGGATGAGCTTTGTCGTACTCTTCTATGGCTTTGGCTCTTCTCTTTTTTGATATTTTAACATATATTATCCATGCTACTATGCACACGACTATGGCCAATATGATAAAGATTAAACCGCCGTTGTTTTTCTCATCGCTCTGGGGAGCTGTTTTCGCATCGTCCTTGGTGATTATTCTTCCGCATTCGGAGCATACGCCCAAATCAAGTCCCGTGTATGTGTCCGTTGCTTTTCTGACCTGGGTAAAATCTACGTTATGACCGCCGTCATCGCATTCACTCACCATGCCTACAGCTCCGAAATCGGCAACGCCTGTCTCGGGCTCTTTGCCGGATTCGTCCTCCGACAGAATAACCGCTGTTTTTTCGGAGACATATTTGTCGAGGGCGGCATTTTCGCCGTAAGATTTAAATGAGAAACCGTTGATAATCATAGGAAGGTCGCCCGCTTCGGTATATCCGAACGCGTATTTTCCTATTTCTGTTACAGACGTCGGGATATATACCGTTTTCAGATTTTCGCATCCGTAAAAAGCTCCGTCGCCTACGACTTTGACAGAACCCAAGTCAAGATATTTTATGTTGTTGTCGCCTCTGAACGCGAGATCTCCTATCTCTGTTTCACCTTTGAAAACGACGTATTCAAGGGAAGAACATCCCTCGAAAGCAGAATAGCCCAATGTCTTTACAGTGGAAGGAATTATGACAAATTTGAGATTGACGCAGTTTTTAAATGCGGAATTGCCTATTGTCTCAACGCCCTCGGGAATGATTACATCCTCGACGGTGTCGCAGGCCTTGAATGCGTCGGAATCAATTTCTGTTACTTTGTTGTCATCGATTTCCGCGGGAATATTTACGACAGTCTCACTTGACGACGAGTCTCTCGAATAATGCTGTATTTCAATATAAGGCACGAAAGTCTCGTCGTTCTCAGGCTCATTGAGTTTATAAGAAATATCTCCGTAATCGTCCGCGAACGACGTCACGGCGCAGAACGATGCGAAGATTAAAGCGAAAACGAGGCAGAAAGATATTTTCTTAAGAAAACTTTTTTTCATTTTTTGCTGACTCCAATACAGGATTTGTATTTTTGAATTTATTATATGTTAATTTAAGCCGGATGTCAATTAATTTGGTATAATTTGCACATTTTAACAGACAAAAAGAACCGCCGTCATTTTGATTGTACAGCGGTTTATATTATTTATGAAATTATACCGATTTTAGTATCAAAGCATAATGCGAAAAATCGTCAGACATAAAAATTATTTACTTACCTTGATAACTTTAAGTCTTGAAAAATCTTCCCTTTCCTTCTCTTCAAGGGCGCCGGAAATAAATTTCTCGTCCTTTTCAAGTTTGGGAATCATTATATTTCCGAGGGCGTTAGTTCTCTTTTTAGTCTTGTTTATTGCGTCCGCCAACCTGCAGGCGGTGTTTTCGACGACGGCGAGTCTTATTGTGAGCTGCTTTAATTCATTGAATTTCTCTGCCGCCTCGTCAAGATTTTCGCATGTGTCCGGGATAGAATAAAATATCCTGTTTTCCCTGTTTCCGCCGCTTGCCATAGGTATTTCTACGCCCATGAACGACCTCGATGATATTTCAAGAGTGTCGTCTGCCGGAACAGACTCCGCCGCGCTGCTGCAGTCGCCCATTTTGACTGTCGCAAGCATCATGGCGTCGTAAGCTTCCTTGTATTTTTCCGCTATTTGGGACTGTATGCTTCTCGCCTCGTCCATAGACTCCATTACTTCCTTGACAAGAATTTTTCTTTTCCTGTCCATAAGGTCGTATCCGGTGCGGGCAAGCTTTAAAGTCCTGCGCGTATTCATCAAATTGTTTTTGGTTGGAAATACTGTCTGAGCCATTTTTACTTAATATAATTAAATTTAACCGGTAAGCCGTTTATTTCTTATCGTAATATTTCACAAGGTACTCTTCCTTTACCCTGTCAAGAGAATTTCTCGGAAGAAGTCTCAAAAGAGACCAGCCGAGATCCAAAGTCTCGTCGATTGATCTCGATTCGTTCTCGCCCTGCGTTAAAAATTCCGATTCAAATTTTTTGCCGAATTCAAGGTACTCCTTGTCCTCGTCGGAAAGCTCGTCCTCACCTATAACCGACGCGAGAGATCTTACATCCTGAACGTTCGAATAGCAGGAGAAGAGCTGATCGGCAAGCTGCTTGTGATCTTCTCTCGTATAGCCTTTTCCTATGCCGTCTTTCATAAGTCTTGAAAGTGATGTCAGAACGTTCACCGGAGGATAAACGCCTTTCATCTCAAGGTTTCTGTCAAGAACTATCTGACCTTCTGTGATAAATCCCGTGAGGTCGGGAATGGGATGCGTGATATCGTCGTTAGGCATGGTGAGTATAGGTATCTGAGTTACGGAGCCGTCCGCGCCGTCTATTATTCCTGCTCTCTCATAGATAGACGCAAGGTCGGAATAAAGGTAGCCCGGGAAACCTTTTCTCGCGGGAATTTCGCCTTTTGTCGACGAAAATTCTCTCAGCGCCTCGCAGTAAGACGTCATATCGGTCAAAATTACAAGCACATTCATATTAAGCTCGAACGCGAGATATTCCGCCGCCGTAAGAGCGCACTTTGGAGTTATAAGTCTTTCGACGATAGGGTCGTTTGAAAGATTTAAAAACATCGTGACTCTGTCCATTACGTTTGCCTCTTCAAACGAGCGTCTGAAATAATCGGCAACATCGTTTTTGACTCCCATCGCGGCGAAAACTATTCCGAATTTTGAGTTGTCCGCGACTGACGCCTGTCTTACAATCTGAACGGCAAGTTCGTTGTGCTTCATGCCGGAACCCGAGAATATGGGCAGTTTCTGACCTCTGATAAGAGTTGAAAGCGCATCTATGGATGATATGCCCGTATGAATGTAGTTTCTGGGATAAACTCTTTTTACGGGATTGATAGGCGAACCGTTTATATCCGCTTTCTTCACCGGATAAACATCTCCGAGACCGTCTTTAGGTCTGCCCATTCCGTCGAAAACCCTGCCTACTATTTCTGGAGAAAGCGCAAGCTCCATAGGTCTGCCCTTCAGTTCGGTCATCGCGTTTGAGACTGATATTTCCTTAGTGCCTTCAAATACCTGTATGAATGCTTTGTCTCCTTCGATTTTGACTATTCTTCCGACTCTTTTCTCGCCGGACGAAAGTCTTAATTCAACAAGCTCCTCGTTGAAACAGTCGCTGACGCCCTCGAGCGCCACAAGAGAACCGTTAACCTCGGAAAGTCCTATATATTGTTTAATCATCATTGCACCCTTGAAAAAAGGAAATTATTTGAGCGAAGAGAAAATTTCATTCTGTTCGGAGATTATATCGTCTATTTTGTCGACGTCTGAATCAGCAATCTCCGTTTTCATTTTAATAAGCCTGTCAAAACAACCTGTTGCCTTTATCCTCGACATCGGTATATGTTGTTTGACTTTTTCCGACGCCAGATAATTCAGGTTTAATATCGCCTTCATCATCTTGTACGATTTCTTGACAGGGCAGTAAGTGTCAACCGGGTCGAGAGCGTCCTGCTGTAAAAATCCGAGCCTTATAACTCTCGCGGTTTCAAGCGTGAGTTTCTGGTCGTCCGGAAGAACGTCGGATCCCATAAGCTTTACTATCTCGTTCAATTTGCTCTCGTCGGCGAGTATAGCGGCAATTTCCGATCTGCATTTTATAAAATCCTCTGCCGCGTTTTTTCCGTACCATGGGGTAAGTTCCGCAAGGTATTCGGAATATGAATCAGTCCAGTTGATAGTGGGATAATGTCTCGCATAGGCGAGAGATTTGTCAAGAGCCCAGAACGTTCTCGTAAATCTCTTTGTATTCTGCGTTACAGGCTCGGAAAAATCGGCTCCCTGAGGCGATACCGCACCGATAATGGATACGGAGCTCTTTTTTCCGGAAAGCGACTCGAAATATCCCGCTCTTTCATAGAAAGCCGAAAGTCTTGAAGGAAGGTAAGCGGGATATCCTTCGTCCGCCGGCATTTCTTCAAGTCTGCCGGATATTTCACGAAGAGCCTCCGCCCACCTTGAAGTGGAGTCCGCCATCATGGCGGCGTTGTAGCCCATATCCCTGTAATATTCCGCCAAAGTTACGGCGGTGTAGATAGACGCCTCTCTTGCGGCGACAGGCATATTAGACGTGTTCGCTATAAGTATTGTTCTTTCAAGAAGAGGTCTGCCTGTTCTCGGATCTTTCAACTCGGAAAATTCCTGAAGAGCCTGAGTCATTTCATTTCCTCTTTCGCCGCATCCTACGTAGACTATTATATCTGCGTCGGCATATTTTGCGAGCTGATGCTGAACTACAGTCTTTCCCGTGCCGAATCCGCCGGGAATAGCCGCAGCTCCGCCCTTCGCTATCGGGAACATCGTGTCAATTACTCTGTATCCCGTCAACAGAGGCTCTGTAATCGGAAGACGTGCTTTAACCGGTCTCGGAGTTTTGATTGGCCATTTTTGAGAAAGTGATATTTCTTTAATAGCACCGTCGTCAGTCCTGACCTTTAAAACAGGCTCGACCGCGTTGTATTTTCCGTCGGGCTTCGCGTCGACAACTTCGCCCGAAATATCGGGAGGTATCATTGATCTGTGCTTGATAACGGGAGTTTCGTCACATTCCGCAAAAATCTCGCCCGGAAATACCTTGTCGCCTTTTTTGACAAGAATTTTCTCGTCCCAGAGTTTTTCCTCGTCGATTGAAGGCGTGTCAACGCCCTTGGTGAGGAAAGCTCCCGATTTAGAGGCGATCGCGGCAAGAGGCTTTTGTATTCCGTCATAGATATTGCCTAGAAGTCCGGGACCGAGTGTTACCGCCATGGAATGACCCGTGCCGATGACCTTTTCGCCGGCGCTTAGTCCGGTCGTCTCCTCATATACCTGTATTACAGTAAGCTCCGGATCTATCCTGATGACCTCGCCGACGAGATTGTTGCCGCCGACATAGACCATTTCGGACATCTGAAGGTCCGTTCTTCCTTTTACTCCTATTACCGGTCCGTTTATAGAATATATTTCGTAACTGTTATCCATTATAATTTCTCATTTTCACCGCAAAAAAACGGCGGATAATATAATCAATACGTGAGACCTGAATTTTCAATAAAGTTTTCCCTCTCCGATAAAAGAGAAGAATCGAACGTCTTGTCAAGTCTGAGATGCTTTTCATCGGAAATGCCGTAAACTCCGCCGAATTTGATTTTTCCGTCAGTCTCCGCCGAAATTACCGAGGGACTCAAAGAAAGCAATTTGTCGGAATATTTTTCATCTTCGGGGCTTAAATAAATTATAACGTCGGCTCCGTCGATTTCCTTTAAAATATTTTTTACCGACGAAACGAGATAATTTTCGTAATCGGGAGTTTTTTTGAATTCGGCAAGTTTCTTTTCGACGTCGGAGAAAACAGATTCGAGAACAGACTGCCTGAGTCCGCAAAGTTCTGTCTTCGCCTTAATTTTGTCTTTTCCGAGGCCGCCGGCAGCCTGCTTTTCTATTTCCTTTTCACCCTCGGCTATAATCTCGCCGTATCTCGAGCCGGCTTCCGCTTTAGCTTTCTCAAGTTCCGAAGTTCTGTATTTTTCAAGCTCCTCGTTTATCTTTTTCCGTTTGACCTCCGACTCCTCGTTGATTGCGGAAAAGAAAAATTCGTTATCTGTCAATTTGCACACCTCGTAAATCAGCCTATTCCGACTGCCTGAGAAACATATCTCGTGATAGCGTCGGATTTAAAATCGCCGCCGCTGTCGGGAATTTCGGAAATAAGCGGAACAGAATATCTTCTCTTGTAATCGTCGACAATTCCGGCGCGCCTTTCGTAAAGTCCCATTGTGACGAGGATAATTCCGACGTCTTTGTCGTTTACGGCTTTTTCAAAAGCCGCTATTGTCTCCTCTTTTTTAGTCACAAGCGTATACTCTATTCCAGCGAGTCTTAGTCCCACGCAGGCGTCCGCATTGTCTGAAATAAGATGAATTTTCATATAAATTCCTCTTAAATTCGCCGGATAAAATTAAATCTTGTTCAGTATAAGTATTGAAATAACTACGCCGTAAAGAGCTATTGACTCACCCAATGCGACGAAGATAAGCGAACGTCCGAATGATGAAGGATTTTCGCTTGCCGCGGCTATTGCTGCGGGAGCGCCGGCCGCAACTGCAATACCGCCGCCTATGCCCGATACGGATGTAACGAGAGCCGCCGCGAGAAGTCCGAGACCTTTTGAATTATCAGTCTGAGAAGAGGAATCTTCCGAAGTGTCGGCAGTCTGAGAAGAAGCCGCGGTATCCGATGAGTCGGCCTTTGTGTCGAGAGCGGAAACCGAAAACGCCATAGTGCATGTGACGGCCATAACGAGCGCGAACGTTACAAGATTTCTCGCGATTACCTTCTTTGCGGATACGCCTTTCTGCGAATCCTTGGAACCTTTGTAGAACGTTATTCCCATTACAACGGCGGGAAGAAGAACAATAAGAGCGTAAATTACGTATTTCATTTTTAAAAACCTCCGGGTTTTATATATGTATTTAAAAAATTTATTTCTTTTTCAGCCGTCAGTTTTTCGCCGCGGCAAGTTCGGAAGCGGGTACGAATTTCTTTCCGTTTCCGCTGTAACATCTTGAGAACATTTCATAATATTCAAGTCTGAGAGCCTGTATTCCGGAAAGAAGACCTTCAAGGAATATTACGAGTATGTTTCCGAGAATAATCACTATTATATTTTCGCTTGCTCCGGCGAGTGAAAAGACAACCATCATCATGCCGGCGTGCACAAGAACGAAAGCTCCTACTCGCAGGAAAGAAACGGTATTTGAGAAATATGACAATATAACTTCAAACAGCTCGAAAAACGCCTGCATGAAATAATTGCCCCAGCTGTCCGGTTTCCAGTTCGGAACCTTGTCCACTATGCCGATAAGTATCTCCTGAATATACAATATTACGGCAGTCACAGCCATTACGGGAGCCACGACAGACGTCGGGAGAAGTTTTGTTCCGGACATAAATCCGTATACGAGTTCAACGCCGCAGAGGTAAAGAATAACGCCTGCCACACCGTTTGTCGAAAAAAGCGCCGCGCCTATTTTTTTCTCTTTTAAATTCGCGTAGATATTTACGAGCATCGACACTATCATAAGCGCAACTCCCGTGAATATGGCGAATATCAAAACTCCGTTAATCGAATCCATTACGGAAACAGGCTTGCCGCTCATTCCGATGGCTTTGTACACGGGGTCAAGCATATGCTCGTAACCGAATACCGAACCGAAGACAAATCCCGCAACCATTGACGCGCATCCGCAAGGAATCAATATATGCCCGAGTCCCGATCTCTTCTTTTTCCAAAGGTAAAGTCCGGCAATAAGAAGGACGAGACCCTGACCGAGATCTCCGAACATTATTCCGAAAAGCACGGTATAAGATATCGCCATAAAAGACGTGATGTCTATGGAGCCGTATGACGGTACGCCGTACATATTGACGAAATACTCATAAGGTCTCGTCAAAGGATTGTTTCTGAGCTTAGTCGGCGTGACAAGGCTTCCCTTTTTTGTATGGTCTCCCGACTCCATGCCCTCAAATCCGCCGAACGCCTTGAGAAGCACCTCCGTCTCGGCCTTTTCTCTTTTCGACATTCTCTTTTTAGTCATGAGTTTTCCGTTAACGAGATTTACCTCATGCCTTTCACTCCACAGCGTTCTGAGATCTGTAAGTATGGAATAGGACAGTAGAATATCTCTTTCGTTCGATTTCCAGAAACTTACTATATCGTTTTTCTCGGCGGCGATTTTCTCAAGTTCCCTGCTGTCTTTTTCAATGACCTCTTTTACAGTGCCGCTCTGGGCGTCGAAATGATAATTTTTGAAATAATGATCTTCAAAATAGAGGTCTGCCTGCAGGGCGTAGACATTGGGAGCCGCATATACAACCCATGCGTTTCTGTCGTCGGAGTCGCACACGCTGAAAGCTATATGCTCTTTATCAAGCGTCTGATTTACATCTTCAAGCGTCTTTTTCGGAAGTCTGCCGAACCTTACCTCGACAAATTCCATTGAAAGAAGTTCACCGAGATCCGTATCGAGACTTTCAAAATGCTTAAGCCTTCTGATTGTCTTTTTCAGATTCGCTTCTTTGAGCTTCAAGTCTTTTCTGAATCTTGATTCGTCGGCTATTTTCTGTCTCAGACCGGACGGAACGCCGTTGGGGACGTCATCGCCCGAAAGATAAGCCGAAAGGAAGTCGAGATACTGTTTAGTGGGTTTTCTTGATGTTCCCAAAATATTGAAAAGCTTGTCGGACGAAAGTTCAACATCTGCCTGATGTGAAAGGTGTTCTATGTCTCTTACGGACGATTCATAGGGGAATGGGTCTGACGCCGTGTTCACAGTCATGGATTTTTCGGGATCTTTTATTGTGAACTCGATTAGCTGAACTTTTCCGAGAAGAGATTTCGCATCGTCCGAATTTTTCTTCGGTACCCAGCCTATCAGGTTGAAACTGTCGTTTTTGACGGCGGCGTAAGATCTGAAAGACCATATCTTGTCAAGGTCGAGGAGGATGGAACAATCAGACTTGAGTATCTCGGAATTTTTAGCCCAGAATGAATTCAGCTCGTTTATTTTACCGTTGAGACGGTCAAGCTCAGTTTGCGTATCGGCTATATTTTTCTTAATGTTGTTTATATCGCCGTCGATATCGAGCTCCTCGAAAAACAGAGTTTCAAATACTTTTTTCGTATTTTCCTCTGTATCGGTAGAAGCGAAAATACCCCAGTAATTATCCTCGTCTGATGACAGCGTGCGGAAAATGTAATTATTCTCTTTATTAAAATAATAAAGTTTTACCATCGAGGATTTGGGAAGATAGCCGAAATGAAGGCCGGTGCGTCCGTTCGCTGACATTTCTTTCATCGACGCCGCAATCGAATTTACGTTGACATCGAGGTTGTCGAAATGATTCAGATTGTCAAGTCTGTGTTTCAGATACCTCTGCCTGTCGGAATACTTTGCCGATTTTTCGATAAAATCGTCTATTTTGGGTTTAAGCCCGGAGATAAACAGATTGATGTCGGAATTGTCGAAATCGGTTTCCTGAAGGTATTTCATCAAAGTCTGGCAGTAAGTTTCCGTCGCCTTTTTTCCGGTGCCGAAAACATTTGTAAGCTTTGCGCCGTCAATCGGATCGCCGGCGGACTTAGCCGTTTCCTCAATGCTGTTTATAGCCGCCGTAAAAGGCGAAGGAGACGACGCCTGATTATATCCCTCGTCGCGCGTCAGAATGTCGATTGTGTTTTCTATCGCGATGTAGTCAACGCTGAGAATACGCATCAACGTCTCGTTCAATTTCTGAACGGGACCCGTTATTCTGACGACTTTCATTTTTTCTATTGCCAAATTATTTTCACCGGCTTTTTTAAAAAATTTATATAAATAAAAGATAATTTCAATTTTTAGACGAATGTTTTATTACGAATAAACACCCGTGAGCAGCTTTTCCGCCTGTTCGCGCGGAAGATTATATCTTACCGATTCTATCGCCCTGATGATATTTTTAATCTCTATTCCGCTCAGTCCGACATATGCGAAAACAACCATATCGGGGTCTGTGGAATAAGTCATGGCGTCGCGGAGTATTCGATAAAGGTAATTTTCCGACGCCGACTCGTAAGATTCTCCGTCTTTGTCCGCCAAATCTTTGTAGACCGTAGCGGAAAGAATGCCGTCAAGCTCGGATATATCGCCCGCGTTAGCCATTTTCGCTATTGTCTCGGGCTTAAGCCTCGACAGCCTTTCCGGACTTATATCAAAAGTGTACGTGCTTGAACCGGAAATTCTCTTAAGACGCTTGAAAATGCCGATTAGCTCTATATCGTTTTCCGTTTTGTACAGGTTCAAAAATTTTTTGTTCTTTCCGAAACGCTTTTTCGTGAGAGACAAAAATTCTTTGTCAAGAAAATCGGAAAACACGGAATATACAGCCGTCATGCTCTCGGTTGCGATATATTTATCAACGGCGTCTTCGACTGAATCTTTATAAGGAGTTTTTGATGTAAGTTCAATAAGCTGTTCGGGATTTTTAATCTCGGCGAGCTTGTAGAGGTCAAGCCGCGATGTTCCGGCGAAATAGACGGGAAGAGAAGCTATATACGATTCGGATTTTGTCTTGAGCGAACTCAGAGCCGTTCTGATCTGAGCAAGGTCGTTTTCGGTGACGAAATACTCGTAAAATCTGTCGCCGGCAGGCTCCATATATCTTTTTATTTTCACCATATCCGTATAAAGCTTAAGCTGAAGCTGATTTTCAAGCCTGCGCCTTGAAATGTTAAGCTCCATGACAGGCTTTAAAACATCCGAATATGCCTCTGTATTTTCGAGCTTTTCGGCGGCGAGCGATACGGACGGGCAGGAAAGAAGTTCATCGAAATCCTTGTTTTCAAGACGTTTTGAGTACATTATCCTGCACAGCGCGTATACGGAATTTGCCGCAAATAATGCTTTAGCCATCGGCGTCTACTGTCCTTTTAAAAATCGTTTCAACCCATTTTTCATGGTTTGTCTTGTCCAAACGTTCAAATTTTTCTTTTAAATTCTGAACTGTTTTTTCTTGCTGCTCGATTTCCCGACGCTCAATATCCTGTCTCTCTTTTTTCCTTTTTGCTATTTCATCTCTCGCGTCGGAATCGGCCTTTCTGATTATGCTTTCCTTTTCGGAATTTACTTTTTCGACTGCCGACTGTTTAAGCTCTTCGACTTCTTTAATCTGTTTTTGAGCATTTTTGTCGGCGTCGACTATCTGTTTGAGAAAATCGTTTGTCATAAATTATTAAGCCGCCTTTTTTATACGGAAAATAGATAACCGGAAAATAAATAACATAAAAACGGATAAAATGATCCTATATTGAATGATAAATAATTATATCTATTTTTCGTCTGTTTTCAAGATTTATAGTAACACAAAATAATTAGGTTTAAAAAAAAAATTTGTTTATATTTTTATGGTAATATCATTTATATTTTTATTTTAAAATTAAAACGCTTGTTTCGGAAACGTTTCCGAAACAATATTTACAAAAACTCCGGCGGAAAAGACCGTCGGAGAAATATTTTTTTAAATCCGAGAAGTAAAGATTACTTAAGCTCGACCTTGCCGCCTGCTTCTTCGATCTTCTTCTTGAGATCTTCTGCCTCGTCCTTGGCAACAGCCTCTTTAACTGTCTTGGGCTCGGAAGCGGAAGCCTCAACGAATGCCTTGGACTCGCCGAGTCCTAAGCCGGAAATCTCACGGATAACCTTGATAACTTTGATCTTAGCCGCAGCGTCAAATCCTGTAAGAACTACGTCAAACTCTGTCTTCTCTTCAGCTGCGGGAGCTGCTCCGCCTGCGCCTGCGCCTGCTACCGCTACGGGAGCCGCAGCCGATACGCCGAATCTGTCTTCTACTTCTTTAACAAGCTCGGAGAGCTCGAGAACGCTGAGCTCAGCGACTTCATCAACAATTTTTGTGACTTTTTCTGATGCCATTGTAAATTTCCTCCAATGAAAAAAAACGGTAAATAATTTTAATTTAGCGAGCCGGATATAATCCCGGCTGATTCGGGAATAATATTATTCCTGAGCGGGAGCCGCTGTCTCTTCTGCCGGAGCTGCCGCATCCGATGCGTCTCCGCCTTCTTCTTTCTTGTCCAGAACAGCCTTTGCAGCTCTTGCGAACGCAGCCATCGGCGCCTGGAATACTGCCGCAACCGTAGCAAGAAGTTCTTCCTTTGAAGGAAGCTTTGAGAGTTCTTCAATCTTTTCGAGAGAAATAACTTCTCCGTCAAGGAAACCGCCCTTTAAAGCAAACTTCTCGTGGCTTTCCGCGAACTTGGAAAGAATCTTAGCCGCCGCGACATAATCGGATTCGCTTATAGCGATAGCAGTAGTGCCCTCGAGCGTATCCGAAAGAGGAGCGAGGTCGGTGCCCTCGAACGCTCTTCTCAATATAGTGTTCTTGACTACCGAGTAATAAACTCCGCTTTTTCTGAGGTCCGCTCTGAGTGATGTATCGTCGGAAACGCTCGTTCCCGCGAAAGATACAAGCACGCCCGCTACGGATGAATCAAGCTTTGACTTGATGTCCGCCACCTGCTGTTTTTTCTGCTCTAATACCTGTGCGCTTGGCAAATTTTTTCACCTGCCTAAAAAATAATTTAATTGTGACTGTTCCGAAAAAATAAATCCCCTGTTTTCCGCAAAGAAGACAGGGGAAATGAATACAAATTTAAATTTTATATTCGCTCCTCGGCAGGCGGTGACAAATGACACCATTAAGCTTGACAATTCAAGCGCCGGCTGTCTTCAGAACAGCTTATTTATATTAACACAAAGTAAATGATGTGTCAATACTGTAAATTTGAGAATTTAAAGAAAACCTTTTTATCAGCCTTCCGCTGCGGGAGCCGCCGCGGTGACCTTTGTCGGATTGACCTTTACGCCGGGACCCATAGTCGTCGCAACTGTGCATGACTTGATATACTGACCTTTAGCCGCCGCCGGTTTAGCCTTAACTATAGCGTCAAGAAGAGTAGAGAAGTTTTCATAGAGCTTGTCGGCTCCGAATGAAGCTTTTCCGATAACGCAGTGAATTATGTTTGACTTGTCAAGTCTGTACTCTATTTTACCTGCTTTGGCATCCTGAACAGCCTTTGCCACGTCAGGAGTAACCGTTCCTGCCTTCGGCGAGGGCATAAGTCCTCTGGGTCCTAAGATTTTACCTAAACGTCCTACAAGTCCCATCGTGTTGGGAGCGGCTATAGCTACATCGAAATCAAGCATACCGCCCTGAACCTGAGCTACGAGATCTTCGGCGCCAACTATCTCCGCGCCGGCCTCTTTAGCCTTGTCGGCATCGGCGCCCTTCGCGAATACCGCAACTCTGACCTTTTTGCCTGTTCCGTTGGGAAGAACTACCGAACCTCTGACCTGCTGATCGGCGTGACGAGAATCAACGCCGAGCTTTACATGAACCTCTACGGTCTCGTCGAATTTGGCTTTCGCGGTAGAACAAGTTACCGTAAGAGCCTCCTTCGGGTCGTAAAGCTGAGAAAGATCGTTATTTTTTACACTGTCTGTATATTTCTTGCCGTGTTTCATCTTTTAATCCTCCCCTTATCAGTCAGAAATTGTAACGCCCATGCTGCGGGCTGTGCCTTCGACCATACTCATGGCGGTCTCAACCGAAGACGCGTTGAGGTCGGGCATTTTCTGTTCGGCTATTTTTCTGACCTGCTCTTTTGTGATGCTTGCGACCTTTGTCTTGTTGGGAACTCCGGACGCCTTCTCTATTCCTGCCGCTTTCTTGATAAGAACAGCCGCGGGAGGAGTCTTTGTGATGAATGAAAATGTTCTGTCGGCGTAAACCGTGATGACAACGGGAATAATAAGACCGATGTCATTTTTTGTACGCTCGTTGAACTGCTTTGTGAACTGCATGATGTTAACGCCGTGCTGTCCCAAAGCCGGTCCTACAGGGGGAGCCGGTGTGGCTTTTCCTGCGGGAATTTGAAGCTTGATGTAACCTACAACCTTCTGTGCCATTTAAAATTGCCTCCAAATAATGTGGTAGTGGCGAACGCAGTTTTGAATTGCGTCCTCCCACAAGACCGGTGATATGCCCGCGGTCTTATGAAAAGCGGAAATTATCCGCCGATCACCTAAATTGTTTTTTTGTTCCGCGCTTTAATTTTCAGTATTCGGAACATTTAAAATAAATTATCCGGTTTAAAAGTCAAAAATCAGTCTTCGACCTTTTTTACCTTGTCGAGAGGAAGCTCTGTCTGAGTATCCTGTCCCATCATCGAAATCTTCACGGTAACCGTGTTTGCCGGAATGTCGACGCTTACGACCGTACCTATTGAACCGGAGAAAAGCTCGTCGAGTATTTCTACCGAGTCTCCCGCTTCGTAAGATACCTCAACTTCTTTTCTTTCGACGTTCAGCGATCTCGCCTCTTCATCCGAAAGATACCTCGGTTTGCTCTCCGGACCGACGAAACCCGTTACGCCTCTCGTGTTTCTCACGACGTACCACGCATCGTCTGTCATCTTGTAAACGCTGTATTTTTTGCCAAGCTTTTCATTTTCCTCTTCGGTGTAATATACGCCCATCTTGACAAAAACATAACCCGGGTAAATTTTTCTCGTTATTGTTTTTTTGCCGCCTTTTCCGTCGTTTGTCTGAACTGTCTCGGTGGGAACTACCGCATCGAGAATTTTTCTCTGTTTGTCCATCTCGCGGTTCACGGCGACTTTTTTGATGTTTTCTGCCACCTTGTTTTCATAACCGGAGTATGTATGAACGACAAACCACTTTTCATCCTCTATTACAGGGTTCTTGTCTACTCTGTTATCTTCTTCCATTATTATATCGTAAACTCCCGCTGAAATTAATCATTCCGAAAATGATTGATTTTATTGCCAATCAAATCAGTTCAAACATTCATAAATGCGGGCAGAAATCAAATTCCGCCGGCATCCGTAGAAAAAACGAACCTGAAAAACCTTGTCAGCTTACCTGTTCGGCTGTCGTACTTTCGGCTGCCAGAGCATTGGTCAGCTCCGCGCTTTCGGCGTTGGAATTAGACTCCGCCTCGGCGAGAGATATTGACTCCTCCTCCTGAACCTGTTCGGCATGATTTTCAACGGCGTCCTGAAGTCCTCTTACGCCTCTCTGGAAACCAAAGTCAATCAGCCATATGAAAGCTCCGACAACGATTATCGTAACCAAAACCACGGCGGAATTTTTCCAAACCGTCTTTGCGTCTGGCCAAACGATTTTCTTGTTTGTGCCGGCTATATCCTTGAAAAACTTCTTGATAGCGCGCCACATTCTCTGAAAAATGTTGCCCTCTTTTTTCTTTTTCGGCTTCGAATCCTTAATTCTCTGCTGTTTGGCCTTCAAAGCCTCTTTCTCAGCCTGTTTCTGAGCCTTTTTAGCGTCTTTTTCCGATAAATCGGCGCTCTTGTCAGGCTTTGTGTTCTTATTTTTGTCGTCAGCCACTTGAAGAACTACCTCACTTTCGCAGCATCAATGAGAAATTTAACCTTACTTGGTTTCTCTGTGAACCGTGTGTTTCTTGCAGAACGGGCAGTATTTTTTCATTTCAAGTCTGTCCGGCGTGTTCTTTTTGTTCTTCATCGTGTTGTAATTGCGCTGTTTGCACTCAGTGCAGGCAAGAACTACTTTTGTTCTCATTTTTCGGCACCTCCATTTAAAGTATAAGCCTCCCTCTTTTTCAGCCGAGGGTCGGTATGTTCCGTAAATTGACCGCGGATTTTTCATGCGGCTGTCGGAAAAATTTTTCCAACATAAAAAAGACCCTCAAAGAGGTGTAACAAATATATCACAAAAATAAAATTATGTCAATAGTTTTAAATAATTTATTTGGAAATTGAAAAATATTTTTCCGAAGCATATAAGCCCCGGCTTTATAGGTAAGCCGGGACTTTGCGGACAATTATTTGAAAAAGACCTCGAACGCTCTGTACGCCTGCCAGAGATCCGTTTTTGAAATAACCTCAAACGGCGCGTGCATTGACAGCACAGCGACTCCTACATCTACGACGTCTACGTCTAAATCCGCGATGAACTGAGCGACGGTTCCGCCGCCTCCGACGTCAACCTTGCCGAGAGCTCCAAGCTGCCATACCACATTGTTGTCGTCGAGCATGTTTCTGACTTTTCCGAAAAATTCCGCCGAACAGTCGGAAGTGCCGCTTTTGCCTCTCGCGCCGGTGTATTTCATGACGGCTACGCCTTTATTTAAATAAGCGCAGTTGTTTTTGTCCATGACCTCGGGATATGTGGGATCATACGCGGCTGTCACGTCTGCGGAAAGACATTCTGATTTTCTCAGAACCTGCCAGCCCTCAAGTCCCTCGGACTTTGCGAGGTCGTTTATGAAATATTTCATATATGAAGATCTAAGACCCGTGTTGCCCATGGAGCCTATCTCCTCTTTGTCGGTCAGCACCGACATAACAGTATATTCGGGGTTTTCGGCGTTAATACATGCCTGCGCCGCCGGATACGCGTCTACATTGTCATCGTGACCGTACGCGCCTATCATGGAACGGTCAAAACCTATATCCACGGCCTTGAAAGCCGGAACAGCCTCGAGCTCGGACGAGAGAAAATCCTCCTCTGTCACGCCGTATTTTTCAAATAAGAGATTTAAAATATTGAGCTTTATATTTTCGCTCGAATCATCGCCCTTGAAAGGTCTTGAACCCACAAGAAGATTGAGATCTTCGCCTTTTACTCCCGACGCGAGGCTCTTTTTCTCCTGCTCCTGTGCAAGGTGCGGAAGAAGGTCGGTTACGACGAATTCAGGATCGCCGTCGTCTTCGCCTATATTGACATTTACCTTTGTTCCGTCTCTTTTTACCATAACGCCGTGGAGAGACATCGGAACAGTCGTCCACTGGTATTTTTTAATTCCGCCGTAATAGTGTGTTTTAAATAAAGCGAGACCGCCGTCCTGGTAAAGAGGATTCTGCTTTAAGTCAAGCCTTGGGGAATCTATGTGGGCTGCGCATATTTTAACGCCTTCCGAAAGGCTCATTTTTCCTATTACACAAAGAATAACGGCCTTTTCCCTGTTTACAAAATATACTTTGTCGCCGCTTGAATATTTTTTGCCGAACTCGTACTCCTTGAATCCTTTTTCACGTGCTTCGGAAACTATTTGGCGCACTCCTTCCCTTTCGGTCTTGGCGTTGTTCATAAACGTCTTGTATTTTTCGGCGAAATCGTAAGCTTTTTTTATTTCCCCGTCGCTCATTATTTCATAAGTATTCTTTTGCTTGAACATAAGCTTTTCTTCAAGGCTTTTTATTTCATCTTCTGTCATTTTTTCTCTCCCTTTCCTGAAATAATATTTATGTAAGACCGTATTTGTCGGTAAAATCTTTCAGCTCTTCCTTTATATCGTAAGGAGCGTAAGATTTCACGATATAGTCGGATTTATCAATAAAGAATTTTTCATCGAGCTGGGCGCTCATTCTTCTTTTTGCCTGCTCCTCGGTGACAGAATCCCTGTCCATTATCCTTTTAAGCCTTATTTCTTCCGGACATAAAACCGAAATTACAACATCGCATTTTTTGTCTGCTCCGCTTTCAAAAAGCTGTGACGCATCCATTACGGCGGCTTTCGCGCCTTCATTCAATGCGTCGTCAATCTCGTCAAAAGAGATTTTAAGTATCGCCGGGTGCATAATTTCATCGAGTTTTTCAGTCTTAAGTTTATCCGAAAAAGCTCTGTAGGCGAGCAGTTTTCTGTCAAGCGTACCGTCATTTTTTATTATGTCTTTTCCGAATACCGATGAAAGTTTATCTAAAACTGGAGATCCCGGCTCGACGACTTGTCTGGCTATTTTATCGGTATCGGAAACAAAGCATCCCAAACTTTTAAGGTATTTCGCAACGTACCCTTTTCCGGCTCCGGTAAGACCTGTAAGACCGATGACGGGTCTTTTGTATGCGGAAACTATTTTGAACGCCGCCGCTCTGTAAAGTCTGTTGCATACGGCGAGACCTACGCCTCTTTTTGAAGGAGACCTGACAAAAGCTTTTTTTACATTTAGTTCGTCAAGCTCTCTCAAAGCGTCATAAAGTCTTTCGGCTGTCGTGAGAGGATCTTCTTTTTTCCCGAACGATACGGTTTTTTCTCCGGAAAAATATTTTTCCTCTCCGTCAAAGCATATTATTCCGTCGTGGGTATGATTTTGGGCGTAATCGATAAATTCGTCAAGATTTCCTTTTACAACCGTGACATCGGCCTTTGGCGAATAATGTTTGTATTTCATACCCGGGCTTTCGGCTTTTTCACCGCTTTTTAAAGGATTTAAAGCGGCGCCGGATATTTTGACCGAACCGCATACATCTTTTATTTCACCAGGCGTTATCTTTCCGGGTCTTAAGATAACCGGGACCGAGCCTTCAAAAGAGACAACTGTAGACTCAACGCCTATTTCGCAGTCGCCTCCGTCGCAGATTGCGTCAACGCGTCCGTACATATCGTCTTTTACATATTTAAAAGAAGTGGGCGACGGCAGTCCGGAAATATTTGCGCTCGGAGCCGCAAGCGGGCATGAATTTCTGATTATTTCCCTCGCTATCGGATTTGACGGCATTCTGACTGCCACGGTGTCCAATCCGCCCGATGTCCTGTTCGGAATTTTTTTTGATTTTTTTAATATTATTGTGAGAGGCCCAGGCCAGAATTTTTCGGCGAGCTTTTTCGCATTTTCAGGAATATCTTCGACGAGGTCAGCCCATTGCGATATATCGGATATATGGACAATCAGCGGATTGTCCGAAGGTCTGCCCTTTGCCTCGTATATTTTTTTGACCGCGTCCTCGTTTTCCGCGTCGGCAGCGAGACCGTACACAGTCTCTGTCGGTATTACGCACAGACCGCCGTTTTTAAGTATGCTTGAGGCCTTTAAAATATCGTCTCTGTCTTTTTCTGCGTCTTTGGTCGTAAGGATAGCTGTTTTCAATTTATCATTTCTTCCTAAAATATCACGGCGGAAAATAATCAGACGTCCTGTCCGCCGTTTTCAAGTTTTTTCGCAGTGTCGAAGGAAATAAGCGCGTCGATAACAGAGTCAAGGTTGCCGTTTAAAATATTCTGAACTCCGTATACCGTAAGACCGATTCTGTGGTCGGTTACCCTGTCCTGAGGAAAATTGTACGTTCTGATTTTTTCGGACCTGTCGCCTGTTCCGACCTGGCTGTGGCGCTCGCTGTCTCGTTCGGCTCGTTTTTTCTCCTGTTCGATATTGTAAAGCCTGGTTCTCAGAAGTTCAACGGCTCTGTCTTTATTCTGGTACTGGCTTCTTTCCACCTGACACTCGACAACCATACCTGTCGGTATGTGAATGACTCTGACTGCAGACGACGTTTTGTTTACCTTCTGTCCGCCTGCACCCGACGAGCGGAAAACTTCGAATTTGAGATCTGCCGGGTCAAGTTCAAAATCCACCTTCTCCGCCTCCGGCAAAACGGAAACAGTCGCCGTGGACGTGTGTATTCTTCCGCCTGATTCCGTCTGCGGAACTCTCTGAACTCTGTGGACGCCGGACTCGAATTTATACCTTGAGTAAGCGTCCGCTCCGCTTATCATCACCGACGCTTCTTTTACTCCGCCGAGTTCCGTTTCGTTCAGATTCAGAATTTCCGTTTTAAAACCGCACTTGTCGTTGTACATAAGATACATTCTCAACAGGTCGGAAGCGAAAAGCGCGCTCTCTTCGCCGCCCGCGCCGCATCTTATCTCGAGAATGATATTTTTGCCGTCGTTTGGATCTTTCGGAATAAGAAGAATCTTGAGCTCGTTTTCAAGCTTTTCAATTTTTTCTTCGAGGCTTCTGAGCTCTTCCTTCGCGAGCTCCTTCATCTCCTGATCGTTTTCGCTGCCGATGATTTCAAGGCAGTCTTTTTTTTCGTCCGTCGTTTTCCTGTATTCCCGGTATTTTGAAACAATAGGCTCAATTCCCTTCTGTTCCTTCAGAAGAGACGACATTTTTTCGGAATCGGAAGATATTTCGGGCGAGCATAAAAGCGCGTTTATCTCGTCGTACCTTCTCGATACCTTTTCAAGCTGTGAATCAATATCCATCAATCAAAAACCGAAAACCGCGAGAAAAAAATTTCATGCGGCACAAAAAAACGAAAATAAAAACCGACGGGCAGAACGGAAAAATCAGTCGTCGTCGCCGTCTAAATCGAGTTTATCGAGAATATCTCTGAGAGCTCTTACCTGCTCCTTTGTCAAAGTTATTCCCTTTCCCATGCTCTTGTGATCCGGACCCCAGTCTCTAATATCGTATTTTGGAGGTCTGTCGGACCATGATACCAAATTAAGTTCTCTCTGCCAAGTGCCGGACTGAGAGATTACTCCGAGCTCTTCAACTATTTCGTGTTTAAATTCAGGCATAATATTATCCTCCTGTAATTATATTTATTTTATATAGTTATATTATTTAATATTTATTATATTAAATAATATAATAAATTTCAATAGCAGTTATACAAAAAATTGCAAATCTTTGATTTTTTTATTAAAAAGAAGAGTCCGGCGGTATTTCACGTCGGACTTTTCTTTTTGTCGGATCATATTTTTGAAAGGAATGGTATATATAAAAAGGAGGTCTGTTAAATTAATAAAAGTTGTGGTTTGTGTTTTTGTCTCTCTGTCATTTTTTTAGTCCCGGACTTCAATCTGAAATTTCATTTTCAAAAAGAAGTCCGTATTCAAAGCCTCGGATCGGGTTTATGGTTTTTGTCTCTCTGCCATTTATCTCTCCTCGGTTTACGGCTAAAATATACTCCCGGTTAATTAAAATAAACTTGAGCGGAATTTTAATCAACCTTAAAATCGAAAATTTTTTAAATTTTACGGTTTTAAGATAAATTTAACTGTTCTATAAGCTTTATTTAAGCTTTTCCTTGGGGTTTTGAGCCATTTCCGCCTCAAATACCGTAATTTTTGAAAAAACGAAAACGTTTCCGCAGCAAAAAAACAGTAAAAAACGCGTTTTTAATGTTAAAATACAACCTGCGCCGCGAAATTTTTTGAAAATTTTTTATTAATTTTATAATTGTTGAATAAAGAGTTTTATTATGATATAATTTTTTAAATATAATATCAGGGGGATTTTTCATTTGAAATTTTTTCAGGACGCCGTAGAAGTCGCGTTCACGGGTCTTAAACATACATTCACGGTATCGTCCGTTTTCTGTGAATTCAGTATAGGCGGCCGCGATTACTCAATAAAATGGTACGGGGTAATAATAGCTTTCGGCTTCATACTCGCCGCTCTGTACGGCGGGAGGCGCGCGTACACATGGCACATGGACGTAGGCAAAATGCTGGATATACTTTTTTTCGGCACGATTGGCGGAGTACTGGGAGCAAGGATTTACTACGTGATTTTCCGCTGGGAATATTATTCCGTTCATCTATCTGAAATTTTTAAAGTATGGCACGGAGGTCTCGCGATTTACGGTGGAGTAATCGGCGGACTGATAGCGGCTTTTATCACAAGCAAAGTTATAAAATTGAATTTCATGAATCTTCTCGATTTAGCCGGTATGAGTTTTCTTATCGGTCAGGGAATAGGCAGATGGGGAAATTACGCGAACCAGGAGGCGTTCGGAGTGAATACGGACTCGCCGTTCGGAATGATTTCCGCAAAAACGACGAGATACATTTTGGAACATCAGTCCGAACTGCCGGGAGTTGATCCGTTTAAACCGGTTCATCCGACTTTTTTGTACGAATCGGTGTGGTGTCTGTTGGGATTTCTCGTGCTCTACCTTATATTTAAAAAGGGAAGAAGATTTTCGGGAGAAATATTTTTATCATACTTGATCTGGTACGGAGCCGAAAGAGCAGTAGTCGAGGGATTGAGAACAGACAGTCTTTATTTCGCGGGAACCGATATCAGAGTTTCTCAGGCGCTCGCCGCCGTCGGAGCTGTCGCCGCATTTGCCGCGCTGATTATTCTTGAAATAAAATTCAGAAAAAATCCCAAACCCGTCGAAGGTCAGGACTACTATATAGAGCCGGAGCCGTTTTTTAAATTCGAGAAAAAGAGAGCTAAAGGCGCGCCGGGCGAAAAAATACCGATTACAGACAAATTCAAAGACGAAACAGAAAAACCTGATGGAAACGACAGCGGCAGAATTTCGGATAAATAAATAATTTAAGGAGAAAATATTATGTATACAAAAATTGACGGAAAAGCCGTAGCTGCGAAAATAAAAGACGAGTGCGCTCTGAAAGCCGAAGAACTGAAAGCCAGAGGAAAAGAACCGGGACTCGCAGTGATAATAGTCGGCAATAATCCCGCTTCGAGAGTTTACGTTAATTCAAAGGAAAGAGACTGCAAAGAAGTCGGAATAAATTCCTACGAATACGCCCTGCCGGAAACTACTACGACCGATGAGCTTCTTGAACTTATAGAAAAACTCAATAACGACGTCAGAGCGGACGGAATATTATGCCAGCTTCCCGCGCCGAAACAGATAGACGAAAAGAAAGTTTTGAATTTAATTTCCCCCGAAAAAGACGTTGACGGATTTCATCCGGTAAACGTGGGACGTCTTGTCACAGGCGAAAAGGGATTCGTTCCATGCACTCCCGCCGGAATAATTGAAATGCTTAAATATTACTCGATTGACGCCGACGGCAAGAACTCAGTCATAATAGGAAGGTCAAATATTGTCGGAAAACCCATGGCGGCGTTGATGCTCAAAGAGAACGCTACTGTCACGGTATGCCACTCCCACACGAAAAATCTCGCGGATATTACGAGAAACGCCGATATTCTCATTGCCGCTGTCGGCAAGACGAAATTTGTCAAGGCCGATATGATAAAAGACGGCGCAGTCGTCATTGATGTCGGAATGGACAGAGACGAAAACGGAAAGCTCTGCGGCGACGTTGATTTTGAAAACGTCGCGCCGAAGTGCTCTTATATAACGCCTGTTCCGGGAGGAGTGGGACCGATGACGAGGGCGATGCTTTTAAAAAACACTCTGACCGCCGCCGAAAATTTTATGTCGGTAAAATAAATTATTTTTAAGTTAAATTTATTTAAAATTAATTTTCTCTCAAGCTGACAACGCTATATTATATTCAATTCCAAAAGAAAGAAGACGATTCCGATGTGGCAATACAGCGGAGAAATGAAAAACAGCAGGAGAAATTAATATAGATTTTTTCATATGGTTCCTACCTACAAAAAAGCCGAGGTCTGATTTTTCCCCGGCTTTTTTCATATATTGAAAAATGATGATTATCAATATTTAGATTAGCTCTCTATTGGAAAATTGCGAAAAACAATATATATTGATTTTCGCGTAAGCTATTGACAACTTAAAAAAAACTGATATAATTATTTTAGTGTTCAATGTTGTCGACATTTTTTGTTGCTGATAGTGAAGACCTCCTTTTATATTTTTTTAACAGACTGTTTGGAAAACGGTCTGTTTTTTTTGCCCTTTTTTATCTGCCGCGAAGCGAACCGCAGTTGATTTTTAAACGGCATATACAAAAAAAGAAATTTTCCCCGGTCAAATCAGCCGGGGAAATCTCTTGTTGAAGGAATCTTAATTTATGAAATAAAACAAAAAAGACAAAATTGAAATTATTCGGAACTTTTTGAATCAGTCGTTTTGTTGTTTTTAATGACGGAAAAAATTATCGAAACAATATTTACAAGCGTCGCAAATATGGCGTTAAGAAAATGGGAAAGTTCATCAAGCGGGTTATTGAGTTTGCTGTTCATAAAATTGCGCTTCCTAAATAATTAATTTTTTTATTATTATATCTCACAAACAAGATTACAAAATTATTATTTGGAAAAACAAAAAATAAATCCGTCTCTTTATTTTCAATATTTTATAAAATAATCTGCATTTTTAACATATTGATTTTTATGCAACATATTGATATAATGGATTCGCGACAGGAGGAATAATTATGGACAATAACGATACTTTCAACAATGATAACACTCAACAGGGATTCGGTCAGCAGCCGCCTAAAGATAACTCTCAGCAGCGGTACGGTCAGCAGCCGTATAACGAAAATTCTCAGCAGTATTACGGCGGTCAGTACAATGAAAACGGTCAGCAGTACTACGGCGGTCAGCAGTACTACGGAAACGGTCAGCCTTTTTACGGAAATCAGGAACATCAATACGGTCAGCCGGTTCCCGAGCAGAAAAGCAAGGTTACGGCAGGCGTTTTGGGCATCTTATTGGGCGCCTTTGGTATACATAAATTCTATTTGGGATACACCAAAGCGGGAGTAATTATGCTTCTCGTGTCTATTCTGTCACTTGGATTTGCCGCCACTGTTATGGAGGTTATCGGACTGATAGAAGGCATCTTGTACCTCACAAAATCCGACGAAGAATTTTACTATACATACGTACAGAACAAAAAAGAGTGGTTCTAAACAAAAGAATTTAAAAAAAAGCCCGGAGTCAAATCCGGACTTTTTTTATATGATTTTTAAAATATAGGAAAACATAAATTTTTTTTCGCTGAATTCTCTTTCGGGTTCCTTTTTCCCGTCAATTGTATTATCCGCCTGCATTTTGTAATCGACGTTTACAAATATCGCGTCACCTTTTTTGAGGTCGTCGTCATGTTTCGCGTGAAGCATTTGACTGTCGGAATAATATTTCGCGTTGAACTGAAAACCTTTTTCGGATTCGTCCGATATTGCAATTCCTCTGCCGTTTTCGTCGGTCAACATAGCGTATTTTACCGCATAATGTCCGGAACATTCATACGGTTTTACATAACGGACGAAATTTTTATCAACTGTTGTTCTGTATTTTGAAAGAACGGAAAGTCTGTATTTGTCGGCGTAGCTGTCCTGCGGACCGTATCCCAAATACTCGATGTTATCAAACGACGCATCTATCGGCAGTTCTATTCCGAATCGAGGCAGACAAGGAGCTTTCAAATCAGCTGCCGCATTTACTTTTATTTCAACCTCTCCGCCTTTTTTGAAAGTATAAAGCACGTCAAATTTTACCGCAGGCGGCAGAGACACGGCAGATATTGACATAGATGACATTATCTTGATTTCGTCATCCGAAACTTTCAAAATCCGTGTATAGTAATTTTTTGTTTTCGCATACTCGAAAAACGCGTTTTCCCATGAGGAAGCAAATTGATTTGACACATGATAGCTTCTGAACACGGAAAAATCAATTGCTCCCTTTGTGATTTCGGAGCCGTCGTAAATTGACATTATTTTTCCGGATATTTTGCTGACTGCAAATTTTACTTTTCCGCTGACGATATAAATTTTTGTCATGTCTTCGTACAATTTCAGACTGTCCGAAGAGCTTTCCGATTTTGGTATAACGGGAGAATTTTTGATAATGAACTGCTTTCTGCCTACCTCGTATCCTTTTTCGCACCATGGCTCGGAATTTGTTTTTACGGCGGATATATCAAGAGAGATAAAGCCGTCTTCATTTAAAAATTCATCTTCGCCGAAAATCATAAAAGACTTTTCGCCTCGGGGAGGAACAGGAGAATTGATTTTGCCATCAGCTAAAATTTCATCGCCGTTTTTCACAAGTTTCCAGTCAAATTCCAAATCAGACAGAGAAGTAAAATACCTTCTGTTTCTGACAGTCAGCTTGCCTTTTGCAAATTTAGCATCAAACGGTTTGTAAGTTTCCTTAATCTCAAAATATCCCGGATAAAGTTTTCTGTCGGGCGAAACTACGCCGTCAGCGCAGTAGACGCCGTTATTCGGAAAATCGCCGAAATCGCCGCCGTACCTGAATTTGGGGCTTTCCTTTGTGCCGACGTTCAACGCGTGATCGCAGTACTCCCAGAAACAGCCGCCGGCGTAATTGTAGTATTTTTCAAATTCCTCCCAGTGAAGGCGAACATCGCACACAGACCACGCCGATGCGTATTCGCAGTAGAAAAACGGCTTGTTGAATTTAGGATTGTCATCTTTATTTTCAAGGTATTTTTTTAAGTAGTCGAGAGGAGCGTACATCCTGCTTTCCACATCGGAAATATCCGAAAAATCACGGCCTACTTTTTCACTGTATTCGAGGTGGGCGTTTTCATAATGTATTATGGCGTCAGGTTTTCTTAACCTTATATAATTCGCCATTTTGCGGTGATTTTCGCCGCAGCCCGACTCATTTCCGAGAGACCAGAAAATTACGGAAACTCTGTTTTTATCCCTTTCAAAAAGCCTTTCGGCTCTGTCTACGCACGCGTCCGCCCATTCGGGAACGTCACAGATGTGCGCCCAGTAATCCCAGCGCCAATCTCCGTAATTTCTGCCCATGCCGTGAGTTTCAAGATCCGCCTCGTCTATGAGCATTACGCCGAGAGAATCGCACATATCATAGAACCTCGGATCATCGGGGTAATGGCTCGTTCTTATCGCGTTGACGTTGGCTCTTTTCAAAATGCGGAGGTCGTTATACATCTCTTCCGGGCTGACATAATATCCTGTTTCAGGAGAAAATTCATGCCTGTTCATTCCGAAAATTTTTATTTTCTGTCCGTTCAGATAAAGAATATTTCCCTTTATCTCAAGTTTTTTAAATCCGACATGAAAATAAATCTTCTCTTCTCCCGCAGTTAAGACAAATAAATAGAGATAAGGCGTCTCCGCCGACCACAGTTTAGCGTTGTCAACCGTGATTTTCATTTTATCATTATAAACGCCTTCATACAAAACGTTTCCGTCCGAATCTTTCAGAACGGTTTTTACATTTAGATTATCAGGTTTTTTTATTTCGGGACAAAGAAAAGCTTTACCCGAATCGGCGGAAACATCTGTTTTTAGATATACGTCCTCGATATGGTCTTTATCTCTTTCAAGAATATACACATCTCTGAAAATGCCGGAGAGCCTGAAAAAATCTTGGTCCTCCATATAACTGCCTGTCGTATATTTGACGGCGAGAACGCAGATCGTGTTTTCTTCTCCGTAAATATTTTCTGTTATTTCAAATTCGCTCGTCGAATGAGACACCTGCGAATACCCTATGAATTTTCCGTTTATCCAAAGATAAAATCCGGCCGAGACTCCCTCGAAATTGATAAAGTACCTTCTGTTTTCTTTTTTTGAAAGTCCGAATGTCCTTTTGTAAAGTGCGCACGGAATTTCATCCGGCAGAAAAGGCGGATCAACAGGGTACGGATAGTCTGAATTTGAATAAAGAGGAACGTCATAACCTTTATTGTATTTCAGCTGCCAGCAGAACGGGACTTTCATTTTATCGCCGCATAAAATCTCATCGGGGAATTTTTTGTCTTCTAAGTCAATTTCCTCGATATTTTCATAATATTTAAAATCCCACTCGCCGTTGAGAAGAGTGAATCTTCCGGAATTTTCACGTTTTTCGGAAAATTCGGAATCCGAATCGAACGGGATAAAATAAGCTCTCGGTTTTTCCGTATTGACGTGAATATTTTCAATCTCTCTGTAATATCTGCCGATCATAATTTAAACCTTTTCTCCGTATACTATCCATGTAAGCGCTTTTGTCACTTTTACATATGTGAATTCGCCGACAAGGCTGTCGTCGCCCTTGAAATTTATCGCGACGTTTCCGCCTGTTCTTCCCATAAGATAGCCTTCCTCGTCGCCTTTTTCCACGAGGACTCTGTACGTTTTTCCGACCATGGCGGCTGTTCTCTGCGAAGCTATATCGGACTGAAGATCACAAAGCTCTTTGAACCATTTCGATTTTTCCGCGCTCGGCGTAGGGTCGTCCATTTTAGCCGCCAAAGTTCCCGGTCTCGGCGAATAAATAAAAGTGAAAAGAGACGTATATTTTACCTTTTCTACAAGAGAGAGAGTATCTTCAAAATCCTTCCTTGTCTCGCCTGGGAATCCGACGATAATATCAGACGTAAGTGAAACGTCGGGTATTTTTTCCCTCGCGTAATCAACTATTTCAAGATACCTTTCCCTCGTGTAATGCCTGTTCATAAGCTTTAAAATTCTGTCTGAGCCGGACTGAACGGGAAGATGAATATGATGAACGCATTTTTCCGACTCGGCTATTGTATCTATAAGCTTATTTGTGAGATCCTTGGGATGAGAGGTCATAAATCTTATGATAAAATCTCCCGGCAGATCGTTTATCATTCTTAACAAATCCGGAAAATCAACGCCGTAATCAGCGTTAAGTCCGTATGAGTTTACATTCTGACCGAGAAGAGTTATATCCTTAGCGCCCTCACTTATCAGCTTTTTTGCCTCCGCCAATATATCCTCCGGCTTTCTCGAACGTTCCCTGCCCCTTACATAAGGCACTATGCAGTAAGTGCAGAAATTATTACAGCCGTACATAATAGGCAGCCATGCTCTCGCGCCGTTGTCTCTTACTGCGGGAATGCCCTCGGCTATTCTGCCCGGTTCTTCGACTGTATCGAAAACTCTTTTGCCTGTAGTCAAAATCTTATATATATTTTCCGGAAGACGATATGAAGCGAATGTGCCGAAGACGAGATTTACATACGGGTACGATTTTTTGAAAACGTCCGCAATGTTTTTCTGCTGAGCCATGCAGCCGCAGACAGCTATTATCATCGACTTGTTTTTTTCCTTAATCGGTTTTAACGCTCCGACGTTTCCGAAAACTCTGTCCTCGGCGTGTTCCCTGACTGCGCATGTGTTATAAAGGACAAAATCGGCATCGTCCGGCTTGTCCGTAAATTCATAGCCCATCAAAGAAAGCTCGCCTTTTATTCTCTCACCGTCCGAGACATTTCCCTGACAGCCGAAAGTATGAACATACGCTTTCGGCGCTCTTCGCAGTCTGCCGAAAAGTATCTTTTTATTTTTTTCTTCAAAATTTTTCTGTCTGTCCAGCTCTTCGGCGGATACAAAAATGTCATCGTTCATATCAAAGCTCCAAATCGGTTAAATATCGGTGAAAAAATACAAACTCCCGTAAAATTATCAAAATCCGAACGCAGTTTGCCCGCGCCCGGATTGGTATAAAATTTTTTAATATTAAACTCCCGAATAAGCGGAAAATCCTCCGTCTATCGGCAGAACAACGCCCGTTATAAAGCCGGAATACCGCTCGTCGGCAAGGAACAGAAGAGAACCGGTGAGGTCGTCGGTTGTTCCGAATCTGCCAAGGGGAGTATGGGAAATAATCTTTTTTGATCTCTCGGAAAGAGAGCCGTCCTCGTTGTAAAGAAGAGTCTTGTTCTGGTTTGTGGAGAAAAATCCCGGAGCCATAGCGTTTACTCTTATGCCCACATCAGAAAAATGAACCGCCATAAACTGAGTGAAATTGGAAACAGAAGCCTTGGCGGCCGAATAAGCCGGTATTCTCGTAAGCGGTCTGAACGCGTTCATAGAAGAAACATTTATAATACATGTATTTTCTTTATGAATCATATCGGCGGCAAATACCTGGGTTGTCAGAAGAGCGGAAAGAAAATTAAGATTGAATACAAATTTTATTCCCTCCGGGTCAAGGTCGAAAAATGTCTTTACTGAAGGATCGTCAAGGTCTTCAAGCTCGAATATATCCTTTGTCGTAGTTCCCTTGGGATTGTTTCCGCCGGCGCCGTTTAAAAGGATGTCGCACGTGCCCAATTTTTCGTTGACGACTTTTCTCGCGTTTTCAATGCTGTCTCTGTCAAGACAGTCGCACGATACGGCTATAGCTTCGCCGCCGTCCGCGACAATAGCGTCGGCTGTTTTCCGCGCGGCAGCCTCATTTAAATCAAGCACTGCGACTTTAACGCCCTGTTTTGCGAGATCTTTGGAAAATCCGGAGCAGAGAACTCCGCCTCCGCCTGTAACGACTGCGACTCTGCCTTTTAAATTATCATGATGAAACATTATATCTTCCTCTTTTCCGGCAAATATTTTTTTTTTGCCGTTATTTGTCTTTTATTAAATGCCACAATTTATTGAAACGAAATTATTTCAAAATCTTTTCTTTTATGACATTCCGTTTGAGTTTACAACATCTATAGCCGACAGCGTTCCGTCGGGAATATTGATATTTGTCTCGCCGTAAATCTGTTTCTGAACGTACTGAGCGGCAAAAGGATAATCCACTACCCAAATCCACTGGCTTCCGTTGTAAGAAGCTCTTGCGCTCTCCGGAGGAGCGGACATGGAATAAACCGTATAATTGTACCATTTGCCCAAAACGGCGCTCGTTCCGAGAGAAATCATATTTGTGGAGCTCATATCCGTTGAAACATAAGGCGCTACCGTTGAAATGACGCTGTTGAGAAGAGATACGCTCAAATTTGCCTTTGCTTTTTGAATAATCGCGTTGATGACTCTTCTCTGATTTTCTGTTCTCTGAACGTCGCCTGTCGCATAAATTTTTCTCATACGGCAGAAATAAAGAGCCTGTTTGCCGTTCAGGTGGACGTTTTCGCCGGATTTTACAACAGTCTTGTCGTTCCATGTAGATGAATACTCCTCGATCGCCTCCGCTTCCTCCGGAGTAATCGAAAGATTGATGCCGCCTATAGCGTTGATAACGTCTACAAACGCATCGAAATCGACTGCTGCATAATAATCTATTTTTATTTTATAGTTGTGCTCGATCGCGTCAACGAGAGCGTTCGGACCGCCTGCCGCGTAAGCCGCGTTTAATTTGGAGCAGTAGCCGTTGCCGTTTGGCTTAATATATGTATATGAGTCCCTGAGGAAAGAACAGAGCGTTATTTTTTGATTTCTTTTATCTATGGAACAGAGCATCATAACGTCTGAATTTCCGGTCATCGGGTCGTTGCCGGAAGCGTCGACGCCGATAATAAGGACATTTAATATATTCGAATCGGACATAAGACTTCCCGATGAATTGTACCAGTCCTGCAAAATACCGGTAAGGCTCGAATTGGACTGCATCGCAGTTATCATGCCCTGATAAGTGCTTTTGTCCTCCGCGTCCGCATCGCCGTAGATCGCGTCCTCAACCCTTGACGGATCTTCGACCTGAGAAGAATCCTCCCTCGGCCTGAAATTAAGACCGAGATGATTCACATAAAGATAAGCCGCGCCGACGGCGGCAAGTATAATAACAAGAATTACTATCAGAATTATAAGCCAGACTTTTTTCTTTTTCTTAGGCGGAACTACGTCTACCACTTCTGACATATCGCGTCGTTTTGCCATATTAAGTATTTACCTCATTTCAAGACCCGGATCTAAAGCCGTATCGCAAACGGCGGACGGGATTATAAAATGTTCATCTACATTTTATTTACAACAAGACCCTATGTCAACTTAAAATATCGGCAAAAATTCAAATTATTAAAAATTATTGCCGATATTTTTTGTTTATATTATAATTTTGGAATTTTGTGTCGGATATTATTCGTTATCCGCATCAATTTCGGAAGATTTTTCTTCCGTCTGAGAATTTTCTTCCTCATCGAAATCATCGTCCGCGTCAGACAAATCGTTTCCGTCGTCGGGAGAGTCGTCCTCCGGAAGCTCGTCATCTGTTTCGTTTTCGTCATGATCGACCGCCACTGCTGATACGACTTTTTCGCCGTCGCCTACTTTCATAAGCTTTACTCCCTTTCCGGGACGGGATACAACAGATACGGATGACGCCGCTATTCTGATTATTATTCCGTCTGACGAAATAAGAATAATATCTTTGTTCGGCGTGACAGTTTCAAGCGCCGCCACTTCTCCGAATTTTTTGACTCTGTAATTCAAAAGTCCCATGCCGGCTCTCGACTGAACTCTGTAATCCGAGCCGTATGAAATTCTGCCGAATCCCTTTTCGGATACCGTGAGGACGAGGCTGTCGTCGTCTGCCTTGTCCGCTCCCGCAACGCTGTCGCCTTCCCTGAGTGAAATTGCTCTTACTCCTCTTGCGACTCTGCCGAGAGATCTTGCGTCTGTTTCGTTGAACCTTATCGCTCTGCCGTTTCTCGTCGCGACGAGAATATCATCGTTTCCCGACGTCAGAATGACTTTTTTGAGTTCGTCGCCGTCATCAAGAGAAATAACCCTTATGCCCGTTTTCCTGATATTTGAGGAAAAATCGGACAGGGCAGAACGCTTGATAATTCCGTTTTTCGTCACCATGACGATATATTTTCCGTCGGAGCCGTCCCTCGGAACCCTGATTACAGACGTAATCTTTTCGTTTTCCTCGAGCGGCAGAAGATTTACGATATTCATTCCCTTGCTCGTCCTCGAGCCCTCCGGGATTTCATATCCTTTCAGTTTATACGCTTTACCCTTTGAAGAATAGAACATAATGGAATCGTGTGTTGACGCTCCGAACATATCTTCGGCGACATCCTCTTCACGCCTCGTCATACCCTTTACGCCTTTTCCGGCTCTGTTCTGTATCTTGTAAGCGTCGACGGGCTGGCGTTTGATATATCCCAAAGTCGTCAGAGTGAAAATCGAATCCTCTTCGGGAATAAGGTCTTCTATATCTACCTCGCCCTCCACGTCTGCTATTTCGGTGCGTCTTGGATCGGAGTATTTTTCTTTTATTTCGTTGAGCTCCGATTTTATAATTCCGAGAACTTTTTCCTTTGACGAGAGTATTTCGCGGTAATTTTCGATATCGGCGTTCAGTTGAGCCATCTCGTCTTCAAGCTTCTGTCTTTCGAGACCTGTCAGTTGTCCGAGTCTCATCTGAACTATATGAGTAGCCTGAATATCATCGAAATCAAATCTGTCCATCAGAGCTTGTTTGCCTTCCGTGACGGATTTTGAAGCTCTCAATATAGCGATTACCTCGTCGATAAAGTCAAGGGCTTTTAAAAGCGCCTCGACGATATGCGCCCTGTCAAGAGCTTTGTTGAGCCTGAACCTTGTTCTTCTGGTGATTACGTCTATTTGATGATCGATGTATATTTGAAGCATCTGCTTCAGCGTCAGAATTTTCGGCTCACCGTTTACGAGAGCAAGCATAATTACGCCGAACGAATCCTGAAGCTGCGTCATTTTGTAAAGCCTGTTGAGAACTACCTCGGGATTTGCGTCACGCTTCAGATCAATGGCTATTCTCATACCTTTTCTGTTTGAATAGTCGTTGATATTTGAAATGCCGTCTAATTTCTTTTCGTTTACAAGGTCGGCGATAGACTGAATAAGTCTCGCCTTGTTTACTCCGTAAGGTATTTCTGTTACGTTTATCTGATATCTGTCTTTTTTAACCTCGGTTATTTCCGCCCTTGAACGCACGACTATTTTTCCTCTGCCGGTCGCATAAGCGGCTCTTATTCCGGCTCTGCCCATTATTATGCCTGCAGTAGGGAAATCGGGACCGGGAAGATACTGCATTATCTCCGCAAGAGACGCGTCGGGATTGTCGATAAGACAATTTACGGCGTCAATAGTCTCGCCGAGATTGTGCGGCGGAATATTTGTCGCCATTCCCACGGCTATACCCATAGATCCGTTTACAAGAAGATTTGGATATTTCGCCGGAAGAACTGTAGGCTCTTTCAGACTGTCGTCGTAGTTTGAAGCGAAATCAACGGTGTCCTCGTCGATATTTTTGAGCATTTCAAGCGAAAGCTTGGACATTCTCGATTCAGTATACCTGTAAGCCGCCGGAGGATCGCCGTCGACCGAACCGAAGTTGCCGTGGCCGTCGACGAGCGTATATCTCATGTTGAAATCCTGCGCGAGTCTTACCATGGCGTCGTATACGGACGCGTCGCCGTGAGGATGATAGCGTCCGAGAACAGAACCTACCGTGGCGGCGCACTTCTTGTAAGCCGTATTCGGGAAAAGCCTGTCCTCGAACATCGTGTAGAGTATACGCCTGTGGACGGGCTTGAGACCGTCTCTTGCGTCGGGAAGTGCTCTGGACGTGATTACGGACATCGAATAATCGAGGAATGATTTTCTCATTTCCCGGTCTATATCGACGTCTATATATTTTCCTCCGACGGAAGACGAAAGCTCCCCGTTGAGAGCGGCTTCCTCCGCCTCTTCGTCGTTTATCTCCTCGTGGATATTTTCGCCGTTTTCGCCTGAATTATCCTCTGGGGGATTTGAATTGTTTTTGTCTTTATTAATATCGTCAGCCATTTAATTTTCCTTTTTGTTCGTCTTGAATAAATGCCGGTCTGTTTATACGTCAAGATTTTGAACGTACTTGGCGTTTTTCTCGATAAAATCTCTTCTCGGTTCTACTTTGTCGCCCATAAGCACTGAGAACGTTTTGTCTGCCTGAGCCGCATCGTCAAGAGTCACTCTGAGCATTATTCTCGTGGCGGGATTCATTGTAGTATCCCAGAGCTGTTCGGGATCCATTTCACCAAGACCTTTGTACCGCTGAATATCGCACTGTCCGAGTTCAGCCAAAAGAGAATCCCTCTCCTCATCCGAATAGGCGTAATGTATTTTCTTGTTTTTTGTCAGTCTGAAAAGGGGCGGCTGAGCTATGTAGACGTAGCCGTTGTCGATAAGAGGCCTCATATAGCGGAAGAAAAACGTCAGAAGCAAAGTTCTGATGTGGGCGCCGTCGACATCGGCATCGGCCATGATTACTATTTTGTGGTATCTTAATTTGCTTATGTCAAACTCATCTGCGACGCCTGTTCCGAGGGCGGTAATTACGGGATTAAGCTTATCGTTGTCTATTACCTTCTCAAGCCTTACTTTCTCGACGTTAAGCATTTTGCCCCAAAGCGGAAGTATCGCCTGGGTGTTTCCGTCCCTGCCCTGTTTGGCGGAGCCGCCTGCGGAATCTCCCTCTACTATGTAAAGTTCTGTGTTTTCGGGGTTTTTGTTGATACAGTCGGCAAGCTTTCCGGGAAGCGAATTGCCGTTCAGGGCAGTCTTTCTTCTAGCCCTGTCTCTTGCCTTTCTCGCCTCTTCCCTCGCTCTCTGAGCCGCCTGAGCCTTGTCAAATATCACTTTGGCGACAGACGGATTTTCCTCGAAATACTGTTCAAGCTTATTGTACACCATCTGGGAAACCATCGGCTGCATATCGCTGTTGCCGAGTTTTCCTTTAGTCTGACCTTCAAACTGAGCGTTTGTAAGCTTTACGCTTATTACTGCGCACAATCCCTCTCTGGCGTCCTCGCCCGACATATTCTTGTCGTTTTCTTTTAACAGTCCGAATTTTCTTCCGTAGTCGTTCAGAACTCTCGTAAGAGCGTTTTTAAATCCTGTCTCGTGAGTTCCGCCGTCGGCGGTGCGCACGTTGTTCGCGAACGACAATATCAGCTCGTTATACGAGTCGTTGTACATCATCGCGACTTCTGCCGACCTGTCGCCCTGAACAGACGAAAAATGTATTACTTTGTCGTGAAGCGGAGTAAGTCCTCTCGTCTCCGTCTCGTAATTTACAAACGACGCTATTCCGCCCTGATAACAGAACACTTCTTCTACCGGATTTTCGTCGTCCCTGTAATCGCATAATGTAATTTTAAGACCGGCGTTCAGGAAAGCCTGCTCCCTCATTCTCGTTTCGATAGTCTCGAAATTGAAATGAGTCGTATCGGTAAAAATAGTCGGATCCGGCTTGAAAATTACGGTTGTGCCGGTCTCTCCGTTTGAATCTCCGACTATTTTAAGGTCTGTTTTTATCTTGCCTCTTTCAAATTCCTGTTCGTAGATATGCCCGTCTCTTGCGATACGGACTTTGAACCATTCTGAAAGGGCGTTTACAACCGACGAGCCGACTCCGTGAAGTCCGCCTGAAAATTTATATCCGCTGCCGCCGAATTTGCCGCCCGCGTGAAGTACAGTTAATACAATAGTTACGGCAGGCAGACCCTGAGGTTCGCTGATGTCTACCGGTATCCCTCTTCCGTTATCCGCTACTTCTATTATGTCGCCCTTGTGTATATAGACCTCGATATGCGTGCAGTAGCCGGCGAGAGCTTCATCGACGGAGTTGTCGACTATCTCGTATACAAGGTGATGAAGTCCCGGTTCGCCCGTTGTGCCGATGTACATTCCGGGTCTTTTTCTGACGGCTTCAAGTCCCTCGAGAACCTGTATCTGGTTCGCGTTGTATTCGTCGTTGACAGTGGTGTCTATCTCTTCATCGGTCAGGTCGTCGTTTTTCTCCTCGTCGGAGATTTCAAGGTCCTGTTTTAAAAAATTTTCTTCGCTGAAATTCTCGACTTTCTTTTTTCTTCTTTCGAGAGTTTCCTCGTCATCGGAATATTCCTCATCCTCGTTAAACGGAGTCTCGCCGTTTTTAAATTCGGGCTCGTTTTCGTTTAAATGTCTGTCGTCTTTCAAGGTATCGATCCTTTCGGTAAAAATATATATAAAATGTCAAATATCAAAAATCAAAGACGGAAATTATCGCCTATTCCGTTTTTGGGATTTGTCCTCTTTAAAATCGTCTGAACGGAAATCGGGGAGATGTAAAATTTTTCGTCTCCCTTTCCGGACGACGTGAGTACAAACGATTTGGGCAGATCGAGCGGTGAAACATTTATTACTTTCCCGTATTTCTGAGCTGTCTCAAGCGTGTCTCTCGTATTTTTTCTGACAGTTGTATTGTCAAGGTCAAATATGCCGACAATTTCCCTGTCTCTGACGGTTACGCCGCTGCCGAGATGAATATACATATCGTTTTTTTCTTATCTTTTAAAATGCTAAAAATTTATATCGCGCCGCATGAAGGAAAGTTAGATATTAATATAATAATAATTATTTATATTATAATATAAATAAAAGATTTTTTCAAGTAAAAGCGGGCATTTACTTGCCGGAATTTTCCGAAATGACGGCAAAAATCGAACTTTTTCACCTATACTTGAAAAAATAAAAGAAGCGGATATGGGAATCCGTTTCTGAAATTTTAAATACGAAAAATGAGACCGGTTTTCCGGTCCCACGATTTTCTTTTTTTTTTGCCGTCCGACAGTCCAGTTCTCCGTCAAGAATTTTCTGGTATGCGTCAACATACCGTTTCAGATAGTGTCTCCGGGGAAGATAAAACTTCTTGTCGAGTGGCTTTCCGTACTCTACCGCCTGTAAGTACGCATCAAAGTAGAATGGTGCATCAAACACAAGTGACCGGAACAGGAGGTTGGAGAACTTGTCTGCCACATCAAAGTCTCCCTCTCCAAGTGTCTTATTCAGTCCGTTT
>Ga0256406_1000143_pt1 | contig 135752 bp, 133 predicted proteins | sample RumenRJG_03DNA_FD_185986 | JGI IMG/M metagenome (GOLD analysis project Ga0256406, IMG submission 185986) | Bovine rumen microbial communities from Lethbridge, Alberta, Canada - RJG_03 | ecosystem: Host-associated > Mammals > Digestive system > Stomach > Rumen | place: Canada: Alberta... | reverse complement strand
ATTCCAGTACGGTTACTGACCTGAAGAAACTGGCAGCGGAACAACAAATACTCCGGGCAGCCTAAGACATAGCACTCTTTCAGGCGCCTAAGAGAAAATCAATTTACACACAAACTTGGACTTGACTGATTCAGATATATGCTTTGTAAAATACGAGGAATCTTTTGGAACATTTGATGCCCATTGTGATTATTGGCAACCAAAATTAATTAATTGGGATATGACTATATCGAAAGGAGTATGTTAACATGTCATCAAGAGGCGCTAAGACCGAAAATGGTCATGTCACCACAACTGAATATAAACTAAAGGACGATAAAATGGTAGATGATGCCAAAGTCCTTGTCGGAGCAACTTCAAAACAACATGGTTTACCAGACTATGCTCATTCTCCAAATAGTAAATACATTAAAGAAAATCCTGATGGGAGTTTTAGAGCACTTAGGGTATACGATGATTCAGGTTTTCCACTAATTGAGATTGGTTACCACCCTGAGCAAACGTTGACTGGTAATAGGCATACATATGTATTACATTTTCATACCTTTAAGTCAAATCTTGAACGAGTCATGGGTGGAAAGATATCAGAAACTGAGCACTTTGACATTTATAAAAAATACAAAAAATATTTAAAGGAGTACGGATTATGATAAATGGAAGTATAAATCAATTTCTTGATACTGGCTGGTTTTCCGAAGCAACACTTTTTTATAATGGCTACATATATTGGCTTGAGGCCCAAACAGATGAGAATGAAACTGTTTTCTTCATAGATCGATGGAAAGCTCAAAATGAGGATAATAAATATTATCATTCCATCTTAAACAATGATGGTACTCTTCCATATGATCGCGTTTTAGAGATACACGGAACAGATTTAGATTTAATCAAGAAACAATTTCTTGAAGCATCGCCTTTCGAAGGAAAAACATTTTGGCAGGTTGAAAAAAATATTGCCTGGTTAGATGAAAGCACTCCGTGTAAAGCAAAGTAGCGGGGTGTCCTGGATTCATCCAGCACATAACTTCCACAGTTCATACCCCTGCCGTCTGGCAGAGTAATCACTGTGCGTTATTGATACGCTGAATATACGCCACCATTCGTACGGTACTATTCCAGTTTGCAGCCTCATTACTGCAAAAATGTCCCGGCTCTGAAATTTTTGCCGTGCCGTGTATAGATTTCATTGATATTCAGTTGGGTCTCATCGTGACTGTAATGGAGATTCGAATTAACAGTGCCTGTCACCAGGTATTACAAAATGTTACAGTGATACAGCTCACTGCCATAAGTGATGCTGTCAGCTGTGCTGCCACGGTTCCATTAATAAGCTTATCCGAAATCGTAATCATATCATGAATCGCTGCTGTAAAAGAATTTCTGTAAACCTTTGCAAGAAACGTAGCGTACAGAACGATCAGAATGACGGGTGTGATCATTGATGTAAACAGCATCCCTTTATCTTTAAAAAACAATTTCCTGTTCCTGCTCATTAATGCCAATACTGTTCTCATCAATGCTCACCTCCCAGCTTTTTCCCTGTGACTGCAAGAAATACATCATCCATTCCGCCTTTTACTACTTCATAATCCGTGAATAGGTCCTGATGCTCCACAATAAGCTCCGTAGCTTCTTTCGTATCTCTTACTTTTATCTGATATCCGTCACGTATTTTTTTATATTCTCTGTTCAATGACTTTATTTCATCTTCAGAAACACCATAAACTGACACAATATCCTGTACATAATCATTTTTAAGTTCAAACGGTGTACCTTCCGCTGCAATACTTCCTTTGTCAAGAATTACAACATACCCGGCATTAGCAGCTTCTTCCATATAATGTGTGGTTAGAAACACTGTCATATTTTCTGTTTTCTGAAGCTTCTCAATAACATTCCAGATTAACTGTCTTGTTTGCGGATCAAGTCCTGTGGTAGGCTCGTCAAGAATCAAAATCTCCGGTCTGTGCAATAATGCACGGGCAATATCAATTCTTCTTCTCTGACCTCCCGACAGCTTACCTACCGGTCTGTTTAAAAACTCGTCAAAATCCAGAATCTCGACCAGCTCCTGTAATCTCTTATCAAAGGCATTTCCTGTAATACCATACAAAGCAGCCCTGCTCTTTAGGTTTTCTTTCACCGTAAGCGGTTTATCAAGTACGCTATCCTGAAATACCACACCTAGCATTCGTTTTGTCTGTGCGCCGGCTTTGTCAGTTTCTATTCCATTTACCTGAACAGTTCCGCTGTCTTTTTTCAGCAGTCCGCAGAGAATGGAAATGGTTGTACTTTTTCCTGCACCATTTACTCCAAGAAACGCAAACAATTCTCCTTTTTTCACACGAAAGCTCAAATCATTTACTGCTTTTACTTCGCCAAAGCTTTTATTCAGATGACTGATTCTAATGATATCTGATTCCATATCTTCTCCTGATTGATTCTTCATTCCGCAGTTATCCTGAGGCCTTTACTCATGTTTCAGCAGCCAATCTGATAAATTATGAATCCTGATGCCTTCATAGTCATAGGTCTCATGCCTGGTATTGGCCAGAATAAGCTTGGGATACGCATCCTTGATCTTAAGCAGGGGATCATACTCACGTTCAAAGGTCTCAGGCCGCGATATATCGTCACTTACCTGGATATACATCTTTTCATCGCCACGGACTGCAACAAAATCCACTTCTTTCTGATACAGCTTTCCAACGTAAACTTCGAAGCCACGCCGCATCAGTTCGATGCAGACAATATTTTCATACATCCGGCCATAATCAAGATTCCGTCTGCCAAGTCTGGCAAAGCGTATGCCGGTATCGCTCAGATAGTATTTCACAGAAGTCTTCAGATATTTCTTTCCGCGAATGTCATATCGGCGTACTCCATAGAAAACATACGCATCGCACAGATATTTAATATAGTTTCCGACAGTCTTATGATTGGTTGCTACCGCATTTGCCGTCAGTGTATCACTGATATTGTTGGGGGATGTCAGATTAGATACGTTATCCATCATGAACTCTGCCAGATGCTCCAGCATCGTTGTGTCCGGCAGATGATATTTCGTGACCAGATCCCGGTTGATGATCGTATCGTAAACGTCTCTGATATAGTTTGTCCGATCTCTCTCCGTACGGTATACATAGGAGCCCGCCAGACCGCCCTTGATCACATATTCATCGAAGAGCTTTGCTTTGTCCTGTTCCTCTGCATAGTAGCGACAGAATTCCGCAAAGCTGAACGGGAAAACATGGATCTCAATATAGCGCCCTGTAAACAGCGTCGTCAGATCGGAGCCTAGAAGGAACGCGTTGGAACCGGTGATATAGAGATCATATTTCCGGGAAGAATGCAGGCTGTTGATCGCAAGCTCAAATCTATCGCACAGCTGCACTTCATCCACGAATACATAGTTCTGTTTTCCGGCAGCATAATGGCTTTCAATGTAATCATACAGAGCATGATATTCCTTTAATCCTTCATATTTCAGGTCAAAGAAATCCACAAAGATAATATTGGCCTCTGGCTGCATCTCGCTGATTCTGCGGATATAAGCTTTCATCAATTCAGACTTGCCGCTGCGGCGCACTCCGGTAATGATCTTGATATCCGGGGTTCCCATAAGATCAAGAAGCCGCTGCATATATTCTGGTCTTTCAATATATTTCATACTGCTACTTCCGAAATTGTAATTTTTTTAAAGTTTCGCACCTATGTCCGCAGTTTACTCTGAATTGCCCTGCTTGTCAATGTGAGAAGTCCCTTCCCTTTGGATGCAAAATTTTTCATTTAATTCCGTACAGAAAAACGACGACCATCATTCTCGATAGTCGCCGCATAAATTAACCTATTCTGTTATCTATTATACTGTTTCTTTCGATGTACCATCAGCGTACCAATAGTTACGCTTCCACTGACAAAAAGTAGGATAAACCACAAAAACATATTGTTTATATCGCCGGTTTTAGGACTTGTTGTTTCACTTGTATCCGGTTTGTTTACTTTTAATGTGTTCTGCTTCCAAGGGCTATTTGCACCCTTAGTGATTTTATATTCAGTGGTTGTGCCGGATGCCTGTGGTGTCATGGTCAAATTTGTGTCAACCCACATCGTTGCATACCCACCATTAGGATATTGTAACAGCGGGTCATAGTCGGTAATGTCATAATCGTAATATTTACCATTAATTTTTAATTTTGTATCAGTGGTAAAACAATATCCTTCTTTTGCCTTGAAATAAATTCCATAAGTGTAAGTTTTACCGCTTTCAAATTCGGTAAATAAATCATCTGGATTGTTGTCGTTCCAAAAATCGGCTGAGTAATGGTATTTTTTACCTCCATCTGTACTCCAAAATTCAGATTGATAAATATACGGAACATTCTCAGCTGTTTTTCCAGTGAATACAGGCTTATCTCCGACCTTAAAGCTGATTGTTGCATTATTTATTTCTACAATACTAATATTTTGTAACTGAACAGTTTCAGGTTTTATTGTTCTTACAGCAACTACAAAAAGTCCTCTTCCAGTATTTGTTATATTTGCATTATTTACATTTGTGCCATTCACTGTTACTTTACTATTAGCTGCAAATGTATTTCCATCTCTTGCTTTAAGAGAAAGACTATACATATAAGTTTTGCCATCCTCAAAGGTCGTTATTTTTTTGTCTTGCGCAAGTGCATTATTCTTGCTTTCATCAGAATACCAATATTTTACCGGTATAGATTCACCGTTTACATTCGTTTCCATTTCTTCCCAATATTCGTATTCTATATCATATTGTCCATCCCATGGATCACATTTGTAAGCAGTTGCTTTTGGAACATCTCCAGGCTCATAATTATAAGTTACACCCTCAATATCTACGTCACCAATGCTATTCTGAGAGCTTTCGTCAGTCGCTGTCACCTCTATGTCGTTAAACCAGAGGATTAACTGCTTTCTATCATCGGAGAGTTTGCCCGAAAACGTCGTTATAGTGGAGCCATCGCATATTACAGTGCATCCAACTCCGCTGCCTTTGAATCCGTCATGGAAGTAGTAACCGTCTTTCGCTGTTAATTTCACTCCATAACTGTAGGTTGCCCCTGCAACCGGCTTTTGTGGATTGGTTTTTGCAATTATAGGGCCATCAATAGTCTGCTGCATCCAAAACTCGTCCATAAGCGTCATCTGGTTTGCACATTCCGAGTTAGGATTGACTTCTGCAGTAAATGCAACGGGCTGTGAAGAATCAAGATTCTTCCAAATATTGCCAATGTCAACCTTGGTGATAGCCTCATCGGTGCCGGCGGCAGGAAGATCGATTGAATAAGGACTGTAAATACGCAGTTCCGTACTCATCTCTTTTATTTTAAGATTCGTATGTGAACCCGCCTTACCCCACTCATGATCACCTACGGAAACAATTGTATCGCCGCTGATATAATAGCCGCTATTTGTTTTAAGTACGATATTATAGGAATAATGGTGTCCTGCTTCAAACTGTGTAATCTGTTTGTCTGCTGCAAGAGATGCCATTTTACTCGAATCAGAATACCAATACCGTCCTGTACCTGTCCAAACACTGCCTTCTGTTTTTTGTTCTATTTCCCTCCAATACTCATAGGCAACAGAACATTCTCCCTCTGTCACCGACGCTACAGCCTGCGGTACATCGCCAGCTTTATAGTTTGGTGCAGTGTAGGTGACACTAATTCTGTTAATGTAATTGACTCCTGCCGCAAACGCAGTTGTTGGCACAATCGTAAGTACCATGCCAAGCACAAGTAGAATGCTTAGCAGTTTTCTGTTACGCTTTTTTTGACTGTTCATAAAAAATTCCTCCTTTGGATTAATATGATTTTGATCTTCTCAGCAAAGCATTCGCCAGCATCGTTTCGTTTTCCAAATATTGAGATATTCTATCAGCAACGGCGGTTATGGCTCGCTGTATTCCTTCTGCGGATAAGCCTGTACATGGGCGCACCATTGTGACAAGCAGTTGTGCTTCACCTGTTTATAAATTATAGATGGCATAGGTTCTACAATATATAAGGGAAGTCCGCCAATCTGCTGAAAATGGGGTGGCGGAAGTCCGCCAATCTGAAAATTGAGGGCAAAAAGCTGTTTTCACTACGAAAAGAGCAGAAAAAAAGCCGCCTTCCATTTTCAGGAAAGCGGCAAAGCAAACACTGGGTTCAAAAATTATTTTTTGTAAAGATTGAGTAGTCCGACACGGGATTTTACTCCTGTCTTTTCGTAAATTGCAGAAATGTACCGTTCCAATGTCCGTCTGGAAACATACAGGCTTTCAGCAATCGTCTGAACATTGTCCTCTGTATTGACAAGACAGTTAAACACCGCAGCTTCTCTCTCTGTAAAAGAAAACACTTCAGAGAATTTTCGCAGTTTTTCCTTCTCAGTGATTGCATCAGCTGCATCTGTAACAAGCTGCTCCATAAATATTTTCTTCTGAAAGGTATATGCGGCAGCTAAAATGCTGACGGCCGCAAACAAAAATAGCACAAGGACAATGACTGGAATGCTACTTTCGTTGGAAAGCAGGGTTAAGACAAGACTGGCAATGACTGCGGCGGTAATATTATTGATCGCGCGTCCCATACCTGCCCACAGCGCAGGTGTTCTCATATAACGTGCAAGCTCCATAAAGCCTGAAGTAAAAAACACGGCAAAAAAGCCTGCCGATAGATAAAATACGATCAGTCCTGCCAAAAATGGTCCGGCGAATTTAAGCACAACGATACATATGGTTGACAGTATCATTATGCAGTACATGATAAGCCCCATATATTTTCTGTTTTTTATGTCAAATACAAATCCTGCTGTCAAACCACTTAACGCAAGCAGAATTCTCGGCCATTGTCCGATATCCATTGTTCCATTTGCGTGGGCAAGCGTTACCGCATTGTCAAGTGTACTGAAAATGAATGTCATCAGCACTACAAGCAGAACCATAAGAATACCGACGATTGCTCCATTTTTAGTTTTTTCGGTACTATCCTTACTTCTTTCTTCGTTCAGCGGGGCATCAGTCACTTGTTCGTCTTGTTTACAGTAAATCTGATCATTCTTTATCAGCAACCAAACAAGCAGCAGTAAAAATACCGATAAAATAATAGCTTCCGCAATCTCTAAACGAACAAGATTATTGTTTACAAACTGGAGCAGGATACCCAGTGCATAAGAAATCCCCACAGTCCTTGCTAAATACCTGTCCGTTTTCATCATACGCATGGAAACATAAAAGGCCGCGCTGCCGAACAGACCCAGAAGCAGGAATAAAACAAGTCCCATTATAAACGTCAAAGTATAAGCAGTACCTGTACAGATGAGAGCTATGCATAAGATAGACGCCAGACTGATGACAGCGAAAATTATAATCTTCAACCGATTTTTACAAAATCGATGAAACAACGGATACAGCAGAAAGCCTGCTGCACTTACTCCGAGTGCATAATTCTGTGCCAGAACGGTTTTGCCCTCTGACACCATGCGGGAAAGTACATCTACATATAAATATTCCGCACCTAAAAACAGAAAGGTGAATAAGCCCATCAAAATAACAGCGTTTATATAAGGAATTCTTTCTTTCTTTTTGAAATCAACGCTTTGCGTGATTTTTGTTAAAACATTACTCATTGAAAAAATCACCTTTATATGCTGTCATCGCTAAATTCCATTTCAGCCGTCTTACTTGTATTTTATCAGTTTCTTTTGTTTGAAACAACATTATTTCGTGAACGCGAAAGTAATTGGCTATTTAAAGCAATTATTTTCCATTTCTAACAGCATCAGCAAAGGCTAAGAAACTTTCTGATTTCATGATAGCAAGACCTTGTCTTTCATCACCAAGTACCACAAGCTGATCTCCAGGTGAAATCTCAAATATCTTTCTTGCCTTGGCAGGGATTACAATCTGACCTTTATCACCTACAGTTACCATTCCGAAAAGATGTTTCCCTTTTGGCGGAAGTGCCATACCCATGCTGTCCTCCGATTCATAATTAGCAAGATCATCAAGCGACACTTCAAATATTTCCGCAAGCATTTTACACTTATTTAAGTCAGGAACAGTTTCTCCGGTTTCCCACTTTGCTACAGATTGGCGAGAAACGCCGATTTTCTCAGCAATATCTTCCTGTGTCATATTTTTCATTTTTCTAAGAGTTACCAGATTGTCATGAAACATCGTTTTTTCACTCTTTCTTTATTCCGAGTACCGCCCATCTGAAGAAAGGAATCCTTGATATCACGGCATTCAACGCATATGCTGCCACAAATCCGGCAATCAGGCTGATGGTATAAACCATTGTTGCCGGAAGATTCCCGGGTTTTCCCAGAAGCAAAGCAACTGTTGATATCCCAAGATAATGGAATACATATAACCCGAAATTATTTTTGCTCATCCATGCCGTAAAAGCATTTTGCTTATCAGCATACTTTGATGCACCGCTAAGAATCGCCATGCTCATCAGCCATCCAAATCCTGCAAATAGTACTGATTTGTTAATAGGAGCATCCGCATAGTTTTTACCAAAGTACACGGCACAGAATGAAATTCCCACACCTGCGGCAAGTACAAACAGCAATACAAAATACTTCTTCAGCATCTCGATTACTTCATCATGTGAGAACACAAAATATCCAAGCATATATGCAGCACCGTAATACCCGAACCTATATACCACAACAACCGGAGTATTAAAAATCTGCGCCGCTCCCCAAATTACTACAGTCATCAAAAGTATTGCTATGATGTTAGCCTTTCCTCCCAGTTCCCACAGTCTATCCTTCTCGATTTTTCTTACGAGCAAAAGCGCCATCGAAAACAGCCATAACAGCTGTATGTACCAAAGAACCCCAGTTCCGCTTAACGCCATGATAAAATACTTGATTAGGCCAGGTACTTCCTGCATAGAATCGAAAGCGTCGCTAATTGACATACTGACATATCCCTGGATGAACTGAAATACAAATAACCCTATAGTAGAAGGAATCAACAGTTTTCTTGTCCTGCTTTTTGCAAATTCCTTTGCGGTATGATTATCCAAATAATATCTGGAGCATATTCCTGATATAAGGAACAGCAGAAGCATAAACCACGGATAAACTGCATACAGGAAAATGTCATAATACTGCACATCAAGAGCAGTAATCTTTCCTAAGCCACCAAGAATATCTTCGCCATTATACATGTAAAGTACATGATAAATGACAACCAGAACTACGGTTACCCATCTGATATTGTCTAAGTAGTATTTTCTCATAAACGCCTCACCTTTGCAATTATTTTTAACATTATCGTAATTGTAATTGTAAGGCAAAGAAATGTCCACCAACCAAGCTGAACATTTACATAGGTGAAATGTTAAATTCGGTTGCGAATCTAAAACTCCTTCAACACAAAACATGATGCACTAAGTTCCTGTCCGATCCGGAAGGCATTTTCCAGATCCTTAGGGAAGTTCTTATCGTGTGCTAATTTCTTTTGTCAGAACTTTCTTCTGCCAGCTCCACTTTCCGCATACTGGGCACTTCATATATCTCGTCCGTCCCATATGCATAGCAAGATTTGTCTGCCAGTAAGAAGGATAGAAAAGCCTCCCATCCGGTGATCCATTCGATTTCCGGGTCGGGAGGCTTTTTATATTTTAAGGCATTATTCCGGTGGCAAGATTCGATGACAACCTACAGGTTTCTTTCCCTATTTTCACTTCGCTTTGGTCTTCATTTCTTCGAATAATCGTAGAAGCCCTTACCGCTGTTCACCCCGCCTTCGCCCTTGTCAAGTTTTTCCTTCAGCATGACTGTGACCTTATGATAAACGGAGTTCTCATCCTTACTCTCCTCTTTCATCGAAACGATGTCATAGCAGGTCTTTAAGCCCACGATATCCATGATCTGGAAGGGACCTGCCGGCGCGCTGGTGGCAAGCTTCCATGTGAGATCTATGGTTTCCGGATCAGCTACGCCCTTGGCCCAGAGCATCTCTGCAGATTCCAGGAAAGGAACCAGCATGGAATTTAAGATATAGCCCGGCTGCTCCTTATGTAGAACCAGAGGGATCATATTGATATCCTTTGCAAAAGCAACAACCGCTTCTATCGTCTCCCTGGCCGTTCCCGGATGTCCCATGATTTCTGCTGTGTTGGACTTCCAGATCTCATTGGCAAAATGAAGAGAGCAGAACTTCTCCGGCCGGCCGGTATATTTTGCAAACATGCTGGGCAGAAGGGTCGAGGAATTAGTGCAGAGAATAGTCTTCTCCGGCATCAGATCCTTCATTTTGGTGAAGATATCGATCTTCTTTGCAGGATCCTCTGTCATTGCCTCGATCACAATATCCGCATCCTTCAGAGCCTCTGCCATATCCAAGGTGATATGCAAGAGTTCCTTCTGATTCTTCTCCCACTGAGCCTTGCATGCATCGATGCTCTCATTAGTTGCGGATTTCCAGTCAGCTACCAGTCCTCTCGGATAGAGATAAGCGCCCATGGGATTTCCAATCAATGCTTTGGCCTGATCCAGAGCCTTTGTCATCTCCTGGCTGTAATGGTCGAGTTTGGGCTGAGTTCGTCCAATCGAGCCCTCACTTCGAAGCCAGAAAGTTACATGATGACCGGTATAAGCCGCCATCAGACCGATCTGCGTACCAAGAACACCGCCCCCGATAATCGTTACATTTGGATACATAGCATACCTCCTTTACTGTGTTAAATATAGATCAGCTGTCAGTGACATGGTGCTTTTCTCCACATTATGTCTGACAACGCAGAAATATTAACCATGTTTACAAAAAACATTCTAACACGAAAAGCCGACTGATTGCCATAGAAAAAGTGGCTCAGTTGACCCGATGAATGGCCTGTTTTGTGGTCAGGGGATAAGAAGCCAATCCGGCTGTATATGACATTCACGGAAGCCTTTTAGCCTCCCCTTCAGTTCGTGGTCGTGGTACTTCTCCTCCAGTACTTTACCCTGACGTAAAGTGTTGATGACATCATCAAGAAGAGAAAGATCCAACCCCCGCTTCTTCATCAGCTTATAGCTTTTCTTGTAAGCCGAAGTAAATTTGACGTTTAAGATCATTCAGGCTTCAAGAGCTTTCTTAAGATCTTCCATGCTGGTGTATCCCGGAACGTCAGGGTCACGGGAAATGCGCTTTGCCTCATCGGCAGCGCTGAGCAATTCATTGGAGTACCGCGGAACCTCAACCTTGAAAGGAAGTCCGCCTCTCAAGATACACTGTCTTAAGAAAATATTGACAGCGCCGGACATGTCCAGGCCGAGTTCATTAAAGAGTTCGTTTGCCTGCTTTTTGACACTGGAATCAATACGGATCTGAGTTGGAACTGTAGACAAATAAATCATCTCCTTTCAGTTCAAATTATAGTTTGATTGGTTTACGTTGTCAATCATAATAACAATTTTCTGGTGGGAGAGGCGTTCTGAATCTCTAAAAGGGTAAATCTATAAAAGCGATAATCCAAATGCCCGATTCAGCCGCGGACAGGATCAAAAATGGGCAGAACTTCGCCCGGTACATCCAGTGTGAAGCTGGATATATTAGTGCCTGGCACCAGCATCCCGCCGCCCGTCGGAATGACAATAAGAGTGCTGTATGAACTGTTGCGATTTATAATATCAAGATTAGCCATAGCCCTTTTCTGATGTTCATATAAGGCACGCTTGTTACTGCCCTTCTTTGGAAAAACGATACCGTTCGACTTTGTTTCAACATATGTTTTCATCGTATCCTCCTCGATTTTGATGTGTTATCTTCTGAGCCTTATGCTCTGATTTTATAAACCAGATTCAATTATTATGGATCATGATGCTTTATCAAGCATATCATGGATATATGTCCGAAGACCGTCCTCCGTGTCTATGCCATATTTCTGGTTTATAAGGATATAATACTTCATAATCCGTTCTTTCGGCAGAAGCTCACTGGAAGGAATGCTGTCTCCATATCCTTTTCTCGCTTCCATCCACGGATCCTCATTATGTGTGATCCTCTCCAGTACCTTTCCGCCATACATCCCAAACGTATTCACAACAAGGTCAATTACACGTTTCTCGTCATCCGTCAGGGCATCCTCTGTCCCTTCCAGAAGCGCGAACCGCGCATCATCTATCGGATTATATTTGAAATCCCGGAACAGCTCATATACCTCCGGATAGACCGGACCGTGTACCCAAGCCCTGCAATCCTCTTCAAAGATTGGTCTTCCATATAATGCGGAATACACTCCCTGGATAAAGTAAAGCAACTTCTGAAGCATGAGGGGCGTTACCTCCTCCAGCTTTTCAAAGATATATGCGATCACCCGAAGCATCTTATCTGATACAGAAAACAGGCTTTCTATGCTTTCTGCCGCTGTAAAAGCTTTCCTGTATGCCGCATCCGTCAGCTTCTCCCTGTTCTCCATGAGCTTCTGCTTCATGTATGCCGGAGATGAAAGCGCTGTTTTCATGATATCCGAATACTCTTTGGAAGGCACCTGTCCTTCCAGGTATCTCGGAATCGTCACCTCTCCGAACCCAAGTGCCAGAGACAACGGAGCCTTTCCAATCTTATAGATCTTCATCAGCCTTTCGATATCATCAATCGATACAAGTCCCTCTGCCATCCTGTACTGCTCATCGATTTCCTGAACATTCTTATCAATAAGACCCGGAATGCTCATTTCCTCCCCACATTCTGCACAAACAGCCACAGTAATTGCAAAGGTATATTTCTTATCCTTTATATTCTTCACGATGTCCTTCTTCTGCAAAAGGTACTCTGTCTCTTTCCTGCACTCTATGCAGAAATCTCTTCTTCCCTTCTCTGTCATAATGGTCACCTCCGATTTGCCTCCTGATTATCTGAAATAGTATGTAAGCGGATATTTCTGTTCATGGAACGAAATGACGATCACAAAACAGTTCTCCAACTTGTTGAACTTGATATACAGAGATACTGTTTTTTCTTCTGTCCCATTTCTCTCCAAAAGGGTTACTCCTTCCCCTCGGAAAGATACTGCTCTATATCTTTCTGATCGATATTAAATACTTTATCCTCTGCAGAGTGTGTGATGTATTTTTTTATTTTTCCCATCATCAGTATAACTCCATGATTGCTTTTTGTAAATTCCCTATCATTCGTGTAAATTTTCTGTCAGATAATTGACTACTACTTCAAATTATGCTATTTAAGAATCAGACAGTTTAAATTATTACTAATCAGAAAGAACTTTATTTTTATTAAATTGATGAGGTGCTTGTATGATGAAAAATAGTTTGAAACCATTCCTATTAATTCCAATTGCTTCGCTATGTGTCGTGACTTCCATTCTATACGTAGGATGTGGGCAGAAAGCATCCTCTTCTACTTCAAATAAGAGAGTAACAAGTGTTTCTGCAACTGCTACAGGAAAAAATGAAAAGCCGATAAGCCTATCGACGGGCAAGGCAAGCTCAACCGTAATGGATTCCGAAGATCCAAACAGAGAATATGCTATGGAACTTGACACGGACTCCGATTACAACAGGCTCGCCATGAATCTGTCGCAGCTGGTCTCAGACTCTGATCTTATTGTGAAAATAAAAGTCAAGGCTGTGAAATCTTTCGTGAATGATAATGGTATGATTCAGACCGAGGTTACTCCGGAGGTACTGAAAACGCTCAAAGGAAACTATGACGGGCAAAAATTGTATGTCAATGGCGGTGAAATGCTCTATAGCGAATATACTGCAAATGAAATCATTCAAAAGTCCCTTGCAGGGCACGAAGATCCGTCGGGTAACGCTACTCAGAAATATGTAAAACAGACTGTAGACAATCAGTATATTCTTTCTCCTGGTGAGGAATATATTTTCTTTGCACAGAAGAGAGCCGACAGCGGTCTATATTTCTCGACATATGCTTATCAGGGGACCTTCAAACTCACGAATGGAAAAGTAGAGAACCAGGCTATCACGAAAGATTCGCTGCTTAAGGACATCGAGAAGAGCATGAATGGATCCGGAAAAGTTCTGAAAGCTGCTAATCTCGGATCAGGCACGCCATCCTTTGAGGAAAGCGGATTCGAAAAACTGCTTGTTTCTTATCAGTAAGTCAGTAAGCGAAATATCAAATATGCTGACAAATTTTCGTAAGATTCGTTTTCCGGCATATCTTCCATACACTTTTCCCTTATCTGCTCTCCGGTATCGGCTGTGCCGTTGCAGGGTATGGCATCGTTGAAGTCATTGAAAAAGACATTATAAAGGAATCGCCAGATGTTTACAGGCAGATGCAGATTGACGAGCATGATGAACGTAATGTCATGATTCAAAATGCGGCCAAGGCAAAGGCGTTTGACGTGATGCAGATGATCTTTCTGATCCTGATTATCACGGTTGGTCTGATGGGCGAACTGACGGTCACATTACTCATGGTCATCTGCTATCTGTCTATTCTTGCTCTTGCTTTCTATTATTGGAAAAAGATGGAAAAAGAAAACTAATCGCTGAGTAAAACATAATAAACGAAACCCTAAACGCATCGATTCCAAATCGGATTGGTGCTTTTCTTATGCCATTTTCATGGGGCTGACATCTATATCCGGACGATCCGAGGCGGCAACAACAATGCAGTTTCTGTTTATGATAGCATAGAAATTCTATTTTTGTAATCATATGTTTTCATCTGCTTATATTTATGCTATAATGAATTCAGAAAAGGAGGTGTCCATTATGGCAAATACACTCATTCAATTTCGTGCAGATGAAACAGAAAGAACCGAGGCCAACAGTATTCTTCAGCAGCTTGGGTTGGATATGCCTTCCTATCTCAGGATGTGTCTGTCCCGGCTGGTCAGTGAAAAGGGAATCCCATTCAGCATGACCCTCAAACAGGCACCGGTGAATAAAGGAATTGAGGCAATGAAGCGAGCCAGCCGGATTGCGGAAGAAAACGGCATTTCAGACATGACACTTGAAGAAATTGATGCGGAAATAGCGGAAGCCAGAAAGTGAGGTGCCTGTGAAATATTACGCTGTCATTGACACGAACGTGCTGGTTTCCGCCGCCCTTAAGTGGAACTCCGTACCAGGAAGCATCATCGATCTTGCCTTCAATGACATCATCGTACTACTGGTGAACAAGGAAATCCTGAAGGAATATCAAACCGTTCTGCTTCGCCCAAAGTTCCACCTGACAGAGGAAATTGTCCAGGACATTTTGGACGAAATAAACGCACATGCTGTCAGCATTTCAGAAGATCCTGTTGACATTGATCTTCCAGATCCAAAGGACCGTGTTTTCTACGAAGTCACGATGGAGGCAAGAAAAGACGAAGACGCCTATCTTGTAACCGGAAATATCAAACATTTCCCATCAAAGCCATTCGTCGTAACACCAAGACAGATGCTGGACTTGATTCTCGAAGACACAAACAGAAATAACTGATCTCTCCTACTATTGTATCTTTGCTATTGATGTATAAAAGGGCTTAAGAATCAGAATTGATATACCTGTTAAAGGGGATCGAGTGTAAAAGTTCAATAAGTCAGGGAACCAAGAATGGAAAAGAAAAACCCAAATCGTGAACAAATCGACAAACATGCCGCCAGCTTTATTTACTAGCTGATAATGATCCTCATTATGCTCGGCATTTTGGTCGTGTGCTTTGGGCTCGTCGCGCTCTATAATTGGTTAAAAAATATGGACACTGTGCATAGTTTTCATATAGAATTTAACTTCTGCAAAGTAGCCGCCCTTGTCAGTCTGATATTATCCATCTGCTGCTTCATCGGACATAAACGCAGTGCCGCCGGCATTCTGGCAGTCGTTTTCGCGATCTTCCTGTTCTTTTCCGTCAGGTTCGCTTGGGATACGCATAATGTGTACAATCCCAGTACACTGACACTGCACAACATCACGATAGAAAAGAAATGGGACTATTGGTCGCACACTACCCACGATTATTACTTGCTGTCTGGCTATGACGAGGGAGGCAAAAAGCATAGCCTGACAGTCAGCGAGTATGACTATTACGATTACCGTGGTCTAGCTGCTGATACCGCTGTGATTACCTACCTGCCGCACTCTAAAAAAATCATGAACATCGACTTTTCCATGACATCTCCAGCAAGCAGTGATTTCCATACGCACTACGTAACTCTTAACGCTATCAACGGAGGCAGTTCCAAAAAGGAAACGTTATCATACGGAATTTTTTCTGGATCTGAACAATCAATCAAGAGCGTTCAGTTGTCTTGTGATGTACGGTCAAATTGTGATCCATATACCATTTTTGTGCAAAGTCCATCGGGGACGGTTGAATCTGTATCCGGGCCAACAAGTAGCAGTACAATATCGGTCGATGGATTTGCTGGAGAAGATCCAAAAGGATCTTGGACAGTATGGATCGAAAATTCAGGAATATCCAATAGAGGCATTACATACTACAGTGGATCATCAGTTAAAATAGAGTTAAAAGGATCTTATCAGTGGATCTTCAACAAGTAGTATAGAGTTAAAAGGATCATATACATACTGATAGAAATTAATTATCACCGGAACACTACCCATCGTAGTGCTCCGTTTTTTTTCGCCACTCAAATCGCATTTTCTTTTTCAGAAAAGATTTCCTTATAAAGTTTATCATCGAATGTCCATTCCATACATATAAGTAAGCTGACTCTCGCTCTGAAGCAGAAGGGTCACGCTTATTTTTTTCCTCCTTTAATCCACTGAATACTTCGAAGGATCATCATAATCATCCGAATAGCTGTCCAGATATTCCTGATAACAACCATCGATCGCATCTTTTATCTCATAATAGAGATTCACATTTTCCGGATTCTCCTTGTAGTCCAGAATTTTATCACGTACTACCTCAACCAGCGCCTCGTAGCACTCACTATTGTCCCAATCGGGGTCGTTCAGATAGTCTTTCCATGCATCCATTATGATTTCTTCTGTCTTCTCGCCGATAAATCCATCTAAAAGTATCAGCTTCTCCATTCCAATCAGTTGTTCAATTTTCAATGTCGTTTGGGACTGCATGCTCGTATACATACGCCTGCCCGCCTTTCTATGCTGATGTAAATTTATGATTACGCGTGGTTTCGTTGCTTCGCAACTCCCACCACGCTGCCACATTAGATATTATCGTCAAAAAAAATTTCTTTCTTTTAGATAAACTTTACACCCGGGAAATTGGCTTAAAAACAACTGTTATTGAAAAATCAGAGCCTAATTGAATCACATAATTTTCAATTTCACATTTTTCAGATTGGTGTCAGGAACAACCCACAAGAATAAAAAAGCTCCGAAAGGCGATAGAGATCATCGCCATCGGAGCAACTTCCGGAATTCCAGCCGCATCAGAGCATGAATCCCTAAAAAATTTATAAAATTATTAATGCTGGCGGAGGAGCGAAAGCCCTTCCTTTACAGGATCCTTAAGTCCGGTCTCTTTTGCAGCATCCCGGTTTGCACGCTTATCCAGCCATGCAAAGAATCCGGCCAGGATAGTTCCGGAGATCGAATGCCATACACAGGATACGGCAGCGATGATGGCAGCATTGGGAAGGGCAGCGAACTGCGCTGTCGTATTGGCAAGGTTTGTTGCCATACCGGCATTCTGCATGCCGACCTCTATGGAGATGGTTCTTCTCTTTGCTTTGTTCATACGCGTCAGTATTCCGATCAGATATCCCAGGAGATATCCCAGTCCATTGTGAAGGAATACAGCCACAAAGATTATGACACCGGATGTAAAGAAGCTTGCGCCCTGAGAATTGACAACACCGCCAACGACCAGAGCAAGTCCAAGGACGGCAACTGCAGGCATCAGCTGCTGAACATTTCTGAACTTCTCATTCTTTCCTAAGACCGCATTCAATACGAAACCGACCGCAACCGGAAGGATCACCGTCTCTATGATCGACACAAACATAGGGAAAGCCTTGATATGAACTGTAGCTCCGCTTGCCAGAAGGGATATGAGAAGCGGTGTCATGACTGGGGAGAGTATGGTCGATGCAGTTGTCATACCAACGGAGAAAGCCACATCACCGTTACACAGGTAAGACATGACATTCGAAGAAACGCCTCCGGGACAGCAGCCTACAAGTATCAGTCCCAAAGCCAGATCCTGCGGCAGATGAAGCACATGCACGAGTGTGAATGCCAGGAAGGGCATGATGCCATATTGTGCTGCCGCTCCGATAAAGATATCCAGCGGACGCTGAGCCAGGATCCTGAAGTCCTCGGTCGTCATCGACATACCCATGCTCATCATGATGATCCCGATGATAAATGTCTGTGATGTGAAGCGGTTTGTTGCAAAATCCGTAAACCAGGCCTTGTTGACCCAGCCCATCCAGGCAGGCCAGACAAATGTCACAAGGGCAAATGCGATGACGACAAGCGCCGTATGATCCGACATCAGCTTTGCCATTTTTTTCAATGTTTTCATTTCTTATACCTCCGCGAAACAAAAAATCCCTGCCCGACCTTAACGGCTGAGAGGGACGAAAAAATTCCGCGTTACCACCCTGATTCCGCCTCCTGCATGACGACCATGCAGGAAACGACACTTTTACGTACCAGCATACGTTTCCATATAACGGTGGATTCCGGCGCCGCCTAATTGAAACCAATTGATTCCCAGTCCATCGATTCAGGATCAGACATGGATCAGACCTGTTCATTCAAGATAATCAAAATCTGATCTGTCCATTCAGGATCTTCAGGATCGAAATCTGTCGCTTCGTTCAGCTTTGCTTCTCAGAGAGGATATTCAATTCATCGCGCCCGCCTGCTCACACCAGCCACAGGTTCTCTGAATGGCTCTCACTCGTGAACTGAACTTGTTCTCATCAACGAATTTGAAGGCTGTGCAGTTTTCATAGCCGGCTTCTTTTCCCGACTGACGGAGCCTATTATAACATTGATTGAATTTCTGTCAAGTTTGTATTGAATAAAATTCATCAATATAGACAAGGGCCGGCTCCATTCTTCCGTTCTCAGTCAGGGTCTGTTATCGAAAATTCAGAGCCGTTTCTGGTCTTCACCACCCTTATCTGATTTGGCACGCAGTTCGTCAGCTCCTCGCGATGGCTGATGATTCCTATCAGTTTTCCATGTTCCGAGAGACTTGAAAGCGTCTCCAGAGCCTTGTTGATGGAATCCGTATCAAGTGTTCCGAATCCCTCATCAATAAAGAGCGCATCCATCTGAATGCCCCCGAGGTTTGATGACACCGTATCTGAGAGGCCGAGTGCGAGACAGAGCGAAGCCTTGAAACTCTCTCCTCCGGACATATCACAGACAGGTCTTGTGTGTTCCGTGTAATGATCCGTCACTTCCAGATCCAGAAAAGTCTTTTTCCGCTTGTCGCCAATCGAATTCACTCTGCGGAGCTCAAACTGACCGTTTGTCATAGGCAGAAGCCTCCTGTTCGCGGCAGCGATAATCACGTCAAACCCATTAGCCTGTACATACTGTTCCAGGGAGATCCTTGCATTTCCTCCCTGACCTGATACCAGATGATACAGGTTCTCCGCAATGATATGGTCTTTATTGGCCTTCTTGATATCATCCTTCAGATTCAGGATCTGTTCACTCTTCGCCTTATTTGTATCAAGCATATTAATGATTCCGGAATGCGCCTTCCGAATTTCATTCAGTTCAGTCTCTTTTTCACTGCACGCAGCTTTAATTGATTCAATATCAATTTGCTCTAATCCGGCAGATTCCTTTCTTGCATTTTCAAGCAGAGCCTTTACCTCAGTCTCTTTTCTTTCAAATTCCCTTATTTCATCCTCTTCTCTACTAATCACTTCATTCGGCACATAATATTTTTTCATATCCTCGATTGAATCAAATCCGTATTCTTTCAGGCTGTCATAAAATTCCCTTTTCTTTTCTTCCAATGATTCAGTCAGATCCTTAAGCCCTGACTTCTTCTCACTTATGGATGCCGCCAGTTCTGTCAGTTTAAGTTCTGCGTCCTTTTTCTTTTCCGTAATAGAATCGATCTCTTTTTGGATAATATTTACAGTATCTTTCAATTCCTTAAGCTTCTTAACTGCCTCCGACCAGTTTTTATAATTCAGCTGACTCAGAGCATCAAGCTTTGCCTTGCAATCAATTTGCAGTTTCTCATTATCTGCTTTGGTCTTTGTGATCTTCTCCTTATCCTCTTGCAGTTTCGGCATCTCCACATCATTAATTTTATTTTTTCTTTCCTCGGATTTATTCAAAGCCTCACAATTCTTTTTTGTTTTTTTCTCATCTTCTTCAGCTTTTATGATATTAATTCTTATAACCTCCAAATAAGCTGATACTTTAGAAAGCAAATCCTGAAGGCTGTCATCTTCATCGAAATTGATAAAATTATCGACATCTTTTTCATTCACTATATCTTTATCAGCGTCACTAAGGATACCTTTAAGCTCTTTTTTAAGATCTGATTCAAATTTTTCTTTTTCGTTCTTGGAAACAGTGCAATCTGTAAGAGCATCGTTATTCGCTTTGCCTTTCTTTTCCTTTTCTGCCATCAGCTCTTTAAGCTTTTCATTAGTAACCGAAGAGTCAGTCCGGCTTGCCGGATGCGGATGATGACAAGAACCGCAGACAGGACAAGGTTCTCCCTCCTTCAGCTTATCAGCCAGTATCCCTGCGGCTGACATTTCATAAATTTCCTCTGCCTCCTGATAATTTTTAAGTGCTTCGTCGTATTCATTTCTTGCTTTTTTAAATACAACTGACTTCGCGGCATACTCCTCATCCAGACGGATTCTTTCTTTATCTTTAGAAACCGCAGCATTGACTATAGAAAGGTTATTATTAAGTCTTTCCTTCCTGTTCCTTATTTTCTCAAGTTCAATGGGTGAGTCCTTATTTGTTTCAATTATTTTCTTTATTTTTTCAATTTCTTCCTTCAGAGCTTTTTCTCTCGAAGAAATTCCCTGTTCCTTCTCTGATATGTCATCATGCTCCGAAGCCAGACCCTTCAGCTTTTCCTCCAGTTCATCCCTCTTTTGATACTTTTCCTCATCCGACTCGATCTTCTCGATATCCTTTTTTATTTCAGAGACTTTATCTCCAAGTCCCTCAAGTCTCTCAGCCTCTTTTTCGGCAGCCTCAAGATTTTTTTCTGCATTTTCCCTCTCCTTCTCTTTGTCGATCAGCTCATCTTCGGTTTTCTTCACCTCATCTGCTTTCTCCCGATAAGGCTTATAATATTGATTAGAAATATTTAAAGCGTTTTTTCCCTTTTCTAAAAGTTTCTTTTTCTTATCTGTTTCATCTTTCTCAGACTCTATTTTTTTGTTTTTATCTTCAAGGTCGGAAAGTTCCTTCAGCTTCTTATTATTATTTTCTGCATTTATCAAGTCTTTATTTATTTCTCTGAGTTCCTTCTCAGTCTTATCCAAAAGTTTCTTTTTGCTGCCGCAACGATTCTCCAGATCATCATCTACTTTTTCAATAACTTCCATTATTTCGTCAAGATGCCAGTCCGATTTATCATCCTCCATCATTTCCTTCAGCTCATCAAGTCTCTCGGAAAAAGGACATTCCCCGTCAGCTTTTATATCATTCAGATGCACACGGACAGTATTCATGGTCTCATCATATTGTTTTTTAGAAGCCTCATTTCTTTCCTTCAGCTTCTGCCCTAAATTTATATATTTTCCGGTCATAAAGATATTTCTCAAGATAGATGTCCTGTCATCAGTAGAAGCATTGATGAGACTCCTGAACTCTCCCTGGGCAATCATTGCTATCTGCTTAAACTGTTCCTTATTGATGTTCAAAAACTCTTCAATTTTCGGATTGACATTTTTCGGCTGCTCTATCGGCAGCTCATCTCCTTTATAGAAGACGACCTTTTCATCTTCCCTTATCATCTTATCATCCGGGCCTCTGCGTTTTTTTCTCATATAACTCGGCCATCTTTTCACATGACATGGTATGCCCTGATGCTCAAAATAAAAATCGACATAGCTCTCCACTGACTCATCCGCGTATTCACTTCTGAGATTGGATGTATCCCGATAGGAGCCGCTGGTCACGCCAAAGAGAGCGAAAGAGATAGCGTCAAAGATCATTGTTTTTCCGGCGCCCGTATCTCCCGATATCAGGAAAAGTCCGCCCCTCTCGAATTTTTCAAAATCTATTTCCGGCATCTCGCCGGCATAAGGTCCGAATGCGCATATCTTCAATTTAATCGGCTTCATTTATTATCCCTGCCTCTCTGGCTGCATCTCTCATGACAGACATTTCTTCTTCGCTGATTTCTTTTCCATACATCTTCTTAAAGAAATCACTGATAAGCTCATCAAAAGGAACCGCGTTTGACACATTTGCTATATCCACGGTTTCCAATGAACGCGTATGCGAATTATCATAATCCAGCTTCACGGTATTGGGATAGACCTGCCTTAATATACTGATCGCATTCTCGATATAATCCTCATCTGTAAGAGTCGCATAAATAAAATCAGATTCGTCATGCACATCATCAGGATTTACGATCTCACAAAGTTTTCCCCTTATGTGCCTTAAGTCCCTCTCAGGAGACAGATTCAAAAAGCTTATGTCAGACACGCCGTTTCTGTCGATTGTAATAACCGGCGCAGATTTAATGCTGTTTACTTCAGACAGAGAATATTTAAGGATAGATCCCGAATATCTTACTTCTTCTCTCCCCACTTTCTGCGGCGAATGTATATGCCCCAGAGCCACATAATTAAATTTATCAAAGCATTTCCAGTCAATTTTTTCTACCGTACCGACATTTAGAGTGCCTATCCCCTCAGAGCCGCTGAGCACGGGATCATCGCCTCCGGTCACGAACTGATGAGCCAGAAGGATATTTATCCTGTCCGGATCCGGCGATGCGTCTGCTATCACAGTCCTCACCGCATCCTCATATGTCTCTATACCCGCATCAGGAAAGAAGCGTCGCACTACGGATGCCTTGATAAAAGGCATGAGATAGACATCAGCTTCGACTCCGTCCTTTGATATGGTGCGCTTCTCCAGATGGCCGTCGAAAACGGAAGAAATAAAAATATTTCTGTCCGTAAAGAACTTCCTACCGAAATTCAGCCTGTCATCTGAATCATGATTGCCGCTGATTATAAAGACACTTGTCCCCATCTCCGACAGCCTGTTCAGAAAATAATCAAGAAGTCTCACTGCTTCCTCGCTCGGCACGGCTCTGTCATATACATCGCCTGCGATCAGAAGGCCGTCCACATTTTCCCTCTCTATATCCCTGAGGATCTCATCAAGGATAAATTTCTGATCATTAATAAGATCAAAATCCCCCAGCGACTTGCCAAGATGCAGGTCGCCAATATGCATTAACTTCATCAATGCCCCCTTTTCGTATCTGCTTTTTTCTTACATCAGATTCTCCGAAAATTTTTTCAATCTTCCCGATCCATCTTCTCCCGCGCCAGGCTGACGTATGTCTCAGCGTTTTCAAGATTCGCGGCAACCGCCGCGTCGCTCATCTCCTTTACGACCTTGGCGGGATTTCCGAAGGCAATGCTGCGCTTCGGTATCACAGTGTTCTGCGTCACGAGCGCTCCGGCGCCGATGATGGAATCATCGCCAACCACCGCGTCATTCATGACAATGGCTCCCATGCCAATAAGCACATTATTGCCAATCGTACATCCATGAACTATGGCGCCATGTCCGATCGTACAATTATCTCCGATGGAAAGCGGATGTCCCTTGTCCACATGAAGTACGGCGCAGTCCTGGATATTAGTCCTCTCGCCAATTTTAATGCTGTCCTCATCACCGCGAATGACTGCGTTATAAAAAACTCCGCAGTCTCTGCCTATAGTTACATCTCCCTCGATCCTTGCTCCATCAGCAATATACACATTCTCCATAAAAAACCTTTCTAGTGCGCTTTCAATGCGCTTGCCAGTACATTCAATCTGTTCTATTCTGTTATAAATAGAGACAGATTTACTCTGATATGGTTACAGTGTCCGTTGGCATGACAAGACGCTAATTTATGATCATGCGTGGCGGCAGACTTTTGATACTTTAATCATTATATGAAAAAAATGAGCGATTACAAACACATAATTCATAACATTTCTCCGGTCTATGACGAGCACTCTGAAATTCTGATACTAGGCTCTTTTCCGTCGGTGAAATCCCGCGCCGCAGGATTTTTCTACGGTAATCCTCAGAACAGATTCTGGAAAATGCTCTCTCTTATCTTTAAAGACAGCGTGCCCGATTCGATTCCGGAGAGAAAAGAATTTCTACTTAGACACAAGATAGCTGTCTGGGATGTAGTGCATTCATGCGATATAGAAGGGTCAAAAGATTCAAGTATCAAAAACGCGAAGCCAAGCGATATAAATAAGATCCTGAATTCTTCTGACATAAGGCTCATCATCACAAACGGGAAAACATCCGACAGGCTCTACCGGGCACTTCTTGAACCTGTCACCGGAAGGAAAGCCCTCTGTCTTCCGTCCACAAGCCCCGCAAACGCCGCCTGGTCACTTGATAAACTTACTGAAAAATGGAGGAAAGTCATCATGTCCTATGAAGATATGACCACTGATTCCGGCAAATCGATAAAACCGGATGAAAAGATTTCCTCAAATGAAGAAAATATACTTTCTCTTATCGACCAAAGCATGAAAATGATAACAGACACTCCGACACGCCGTATATATGAAGCTGTAAAGAAAATTCCCCGCGGTCACGTCGCCACCTATTCCCGCGTAGCCGCACTCGCCGGCAATCCGAAGATGTCCCGCGCCGTCGGAAATGCCCTCCACAAGAACCCTGATCCTCTGAACATTCCCTGCTACAGGGTCGTAAATTCAAAGGGTGAACTTTCGGAGAACTTCGCCTTCGGAGGACGGGATGCGCAGAAAAAGCTCCTGGAAGCTGATGGAGTAGCCGTGTCTGATTATAAAGTGGATCTTACAAAGTACGGCTTTTGATCATTCGAAAATTGAGCGAAAATTAACCGAATTTTTCACATAATTATCAAAATTTCCGGGAAAGAAATCTGATAGACTAAATGAAAGACACATGTTGAGTCTGGAGAGGAGAAACTTTTGGCAAACAATACAGAAAAATCACTTAGAAATCAAATCATCTATTCGGTATTCGTAAGAAACTACAGCAAGGAGGGCACATTTGAGGCAGTCCGAGCGGATCTGGACCGCATCCGCTCCCTTGGAACCGATATTATCTGGCTCATGCCCATAAATCCCGTCGGCAGAATAAACCGCAAGGGAACGCTCGGCTCGCCTTATTCCATTTCTGATTACAGAAAGGTAAACCCCGAATTCGGGACGGAGGACGACCTTAAAAAGCTGGTAAAAAGCATTCATTCCAGGGGTATGAAAATAATAATAGACATTGTCTACAATCACACTTCCCGCGACAGTGTCCTCTCCCGTCAGCATCCCGAATGGTTTTTTCACAAGGAGGACGGAAATTTCGGCAACAAGACCGGCGACTGGTGGGACGTGATCGACCTGGACTATTCCAATAAGGATCTCTGGAAATACCAGATAGATACTCTGAAGATGTGGGCAGGTGAATTTGACATTGACGGTTTCCGCTGTGACGTGGCGCCTCTCGTGCCTGTTGAATTCTGGGAAGAAGCGCGTGCTGCTGTGGAGTCAGTGCATCCGGGAGCCATCTGGCTGGCTGAGTCCGTGGAGCCATCTTTTGTCACATACAACAGGTCAAAAGGAGTAACGTGCGCATCCGACTCTGAGCTCTATAAAGCCTTTGACATCTGCTATGACTATGACAGTTACTGGCTTCTGGACGGATATCTGAGCGGAAGAAACAGCCTGAAGAAATACCTCGAACGCCTGAATCTGCAGGAGGCCATCTATCCTGATAATTATATCAAGCTTCGTTTTCTGGAAAATCACGACAGGCTCAGAGCGGCATTTATAATAAGAGACATTCCATCCCTTATCAACTGGACTGCCTTTTTATATTTCCAGAAAGGCACAACTCTGATTTATAACGGACAGGAAGCCATGGAAAGTCATACGCCGGGTCTCTTTGACGACGATACCATCAGCTGGAGCCGCATGGATGAATCGCATCCTCTTCAGGATCTGATGAGACGGATGGCACTTCTGAAGAAAAATCCGATCCTTTCTGACAGCAGCTTCCGGGCAGAGTCGCCGTTTGACGGTCTTATCATTGCCACTCACCGCGAGAATGCAGGCAAAATAAACGGCAAGCCCGGAAAACGCCTTGTTGGTTTCTTCTCTACAGACGGCAGACCTCATCTCGTTCATGTGAACAGGTCAGGTGAAAATGATATTCCGGACGGCATATACACAAATCTTGTGGACGGATCACATGTGGAATGCAGCTTTGGAGAAGTGTCACTTACCGGCGAGCCTGTGATAATTGAGATCTGAAATTAACGATTTTGCGGTATATTGGTATTTTGAAATTGACGATTTTGCGGTATTTTGGCATTTTGAAATTGACGATTTTGCGGTATATTAACATTTTTAAATTAACGATTTTGAGTTTCTATGCTATAATGAGCTGAAGATTTGCATAAGCACAAAAAATATAATTGACGATTTTTTTAGAAGGCTGCATTCTTATGTTTCAGCGAAAAATATATGACCGTCTGCTCAAATGGAAAAAGACGTCAAATGGAAAAACAGCATTGTTGATAGAAGGACCCAGACGTGTAGGTAAGTCCACTATAGTGGCTGAATTTGCCGAAAATGAGTACGAGAGTTTTATTATTGTAGATTTTTATACGGCCTCTCCTGAAATTAAAGCTCTTTTTGATGATCTGTCTGATCTTAACTATATCTTTCTCCAGCTGCAGCTGACATATCAGGTCAGTCTGCATGAAAGGAAATCCTGTATAGTCTTCGATGAAGTGCAGCTGTGTCCTAAGGCACGTCAGGCGATCAAAGCTCTGGTAAAGGATGGCCGCTATGATTATATTGAGACAGGTTCCCTGATATCGATTAGAAAGAATGTAAAAGATATCCTAATTCCAAGCGAAGAGAAAAAGATTCATATGTATCCTATGGATTACGAAGAATTCCGCTGGGCTCTGGGCGATTATGTCTCAGTACCCATGCAAAAGCAATTATATGAATCTGGTAAGCCGCTGGGGCAGGCAGCCTTCAGAAAATGTTTCAGAGATTTCAGACTTTATATGCTGGTCGGCGGAATGCCCCAGGCTGTAGAAACCTATATAGCAACAAATGATCTTAGCCAGGTGGATGATGTAAAAAGAGACATTCTGACACTCTATGAAGATGATTTCAGAAAAATAGATCCTACAGGGAAGATATCTGCCATTTTTGATGCCATTCCTGCCCAGCTTATGGGAAATGCCTCCAGATATCAGGTGTCCGGCGTCCTTACTGACAGCAGAGCCGGTGATATATTGGAACAGCTATCAGAACTTTCTGATTCCGGAACAGTTCTGGTATCTTATCATGCAAATGATCCTGCTCCGGGTCTGGCTCAAAATAAGGATTTGTCCAGGTTCAAGCTCTTTACTGCTGATACTGGACTTTTTGTTACGCTTGCCTTCAAGGATAAATCATTCACTGAGAATGATATATACACCAGACTTTTAAATGACAAACTGCCGGCTAATCTTGGCTATATATATGAGAATGTAGTCGCCCAGACATTAGCAGCAAATGGGCATGAATTGTATTATCACACCTTCCCAAACCGGAAAACCAGACATAATTTTGAGGTTGACTTTCTGATTGCTGAAAAAAATAAGATATCCCCAATAGAAGTCAAGAGCTCCGGCTATAAAAGTCATCCCTCAATAGACGCTTTTTCAGAGAAATTTTCGTCCGAAATAATGCGTGAGATTCTCCTTTATACGAAAGATTATAAAAAGGATGGAGTACTTGAATGTATGCCTGTCATGTGGGCGCAGTTTTTGTAACTTGTTTTTTCAAAATGCGATGATTAATTATCGGTAGCGATAAATGGAAAAAGTTGATATATTCATGATGCTGTCGTGATCATAAACACCCGGTATCACTATCATTATTAGAAAGAAACCTGCTATGACTACAGAAGATTACATAAATAAGGCAATGGCACTCAGAAACTCCGCATCTTGTCCCAATTGTGCCGAGACGATCCTTCTGACATATGCTGATGACCTGAATTTGACAGAAGAAACTGCTGCTTCGCTCGCTTCAAATTTCGGAGGCGGGATGAGATCCGGCAGAACATGCGGAGCCATTACTGGCGCCCTTATGGTTCTCGGCGGACTTGGAATTAAAGATCCTGCCTCGATAAATACTCTCTGGAATAAATTCAATGAAAACCATAATGGCATGACTGACTGTGCGCCTCTTCTAAAGGCAAATGCCCTGGCCGGCAACGACAGGACAGGTCACTGCAACGGCATGATTCAGGAAGCCATAAGATATATTGAAGAACTGAGAGCCTGACAGAAAAAAGAACCGGTTTAACCGGTTCATTTTTCTCCATTCAGTTTCACTTATCAGTTTCACTTACCCTCACGGTCGCCACACCGGCTTTATAAGATGTCAATGTTTTCTCCGGCCAGTGCCTTGTTCATGCTTCTGACCGCACAGAACTTACCGCACATGGAGCATGTATCACTGTGATCATCCTCAGGAGCCCGGCTGTCTCTTATTGCCCGGGCTGTTTCGGGATCAAGTGCTTCCTTAAACTGGGCATCCCAGTCCAGTTTCCTCCTGGCCTCGGCCATTCTGTCATCCTGCTCTCTGGCTCCCGGTATTCCCTTTGCGATATCAGCCGCATGAGCCGCGATTTTACTCGCAATGATTCCTGTCCTCACATCATCCACATTCGGCAGAGCCAGATGCTCTGCGGGTGTGACATAGCAAAGGAAAGCGGCTCCTGACATGGCAGCCATGGCTCCGCCGATTGCAGCTGTGATATGGTCATATCCCGGAGCAATATCAGTAACCAGCGGTCCCAGTACATAGAAAGGCGCTCCCTTGCAAATGGTCTCCTGAATTTTCATATTCGCCGCAATCTGATCCATCGGCACATGACCCGGTCCCTCGACCATTACCTGGACATCCTTTTCCCAAGCGCGCTGAGTCAGTTCGCCAAGGCGGAGAAGCTCACCGATCTGGCAGCTGTCAGTAGCATCAGAAAGACATCCGGGACGGCAGGCGTCGCCGAGACTTATTGTGACATCATGCTCCCGACAGATATCGAGAATCTCGTCATAATATTCATAGAAAGGATTCTCGTTTCCTGTCATGCTCATCCAGGCAAATACAAGGCTTCCACCCCGGCTCACTATATTCATCTTTCGTTTGCCGGCTTTTATTTCTTCTATGGTCTTTTTTGTAATGCCGCAATGAAGAGTTACAAAATCGACCCCGTCCTCGGCATGGAGTCTCACTACGTCAATAAAATCCTTTGCCGTCAGCTCTCCGAGGTCTCTCTGATAATGTATTACCGAATCGTAAACAGGAACCGTTCCTATCATGGCAGGGCATTCAGCAGTCAGCTTTCTTCTGAAGGGCTGAGTATTCCCGTGGCTCGACAGATCCATGATGGCTTCGGCGCCCAGATTTACGGCGCTCATCACCTTCTCCATCTCTACGTCATAATCCTTGACATCCCGGCTCACACCCAGATTTACATTGATCTTGGTCTTCAGCATCCTGCCTATTCCATTCGGATCCAGACTTTTATGTGCAGCATTAGCAGGGATAGCGACTTGTCCGAGAGCTACCCAATTTCTTATTTCCTCCTCAGTCCTTCTCTCCTTTGCGGCGACCTTTTTCATCTCAGGGGTCACAATTCCCATCCTTGCGGCTTCCATCTGAGTCTTGTACTCTCTCATATAAATCTCCTTTAAAAAAGCGGCACCCGAAGGATGCCGCCAAAAAAACAAAAAGCTTATGATTCCTACGTTGGCATTATCCAAATCAGGTTTCCGGGTCGTATCAAATCGATACCTCTCAGCCTTTCGGCTCCCCGTGTTTATTATCATGCACTAATGGCAAAAAATCTTTTTATAAGATTATCATAAGATGATTACAGTGTCAAAAGTCTGCCGCCAAAGTGATGTTCAAAGCACGCCGGAAATAAATATCTCTATGCCAATTCCGATAAGTATCAGTCCGCCGGGAATAGAAGCTTTCTCTCCTATCCTCTCTCCGAATTTCCGTCCGAAGAGAAGTCCGGTCATACAGATAAGAAATGTAACTATTGCGATTATCAAAGAAGCCATGACAGCAGAGCATGTGCTAAATGTTGCCAATGTAAACCCAACCGAAAGAGCGTCGATGGATGTGGCAATTCCCTGCACCATCAGCATCTTAAAGCCCAGGTCTTTTGAAGGATTTTTTTCTTCCCGGTCTTTCCCGGCAGATCCGTTTCTAATATCTTTTATCCCGCCAATTAACATGGAGATGCCTATCCAAAGGAGGAGGATAAGGGCGATCCATGGCACAAAAGGCTGAAATTCCTTGAAATATCTGACTGCTGCCGTCACAAGGATCCATCCGATGACCGGCATGATGAACTGATAGAAAGCAAAAGTTCCTGCTATTATTATTTGCTTTCTTCTCCTCATTCCGGGATTATTAAGACCATCAACAATAGATACCGAAAAGGCATCCATGGCCAGGCCCACTCCAAGGAGAATATTATTTATAATAAAAATTAAAGATCTCATCTGCCGCCGGCTATTTTTCTGTCATACCGCATAAGTATGAATCCCGCGAAAAGGAGAACCGCCGCTGATATGAACGCAATTACTGTTACTGAAATATTTCCGCCATTACCGTCAGCCCAGTTTACTATTGACTTCGGTAAGAATTTCTCACCATTATACATCAAAATGACGGATAGTCCATTATTAATAAAATGAATGATCGAACCGCCGAAAATGCTTCCGCTCATCATAACGGTAATTGCCATGATAAAGCCAAGTATGGCTGTGACCGGCAGCTTAATAAGGCTCATATGCATAATGCCAAAAAGAATGGCAGAAATCACTGCGGCAATCTTTCCATTTACAGCTTCTCTAAAAGAAGACAAAATAGCTCCGCGGAACATCAGCTCCTCGCAGATGGGAGGAAGAATTGCGATCAGTATGAAAGCTGCCGGGAATGAGATCTGTCCCAGAAGATTTCCATATTCTTCATTTATTTTTGTTGCGCTATCCTTTAAAAAGGGCGACAGAATATTTGAAAGCGCGAGATTGAATGAGACCGCTCCGATTCCGATTATTACTGCAGAGATCGCCGACAGGGGTCTTATGGGCCGAAGGGAGAAAATACGCTTCATATCGCCCTTTATATAGTAAGCAAACAAAAGCGGCAGAAGGCCAATCACTGCCTGCTGAAAAGCAATGCCCGCTACAGGATTTCTTACGGTCAGAGGCGCTCCGGCTAGGTTCATGAGAAGCAGGGCAAGCACCATGACGAAGATGCTTTCCGATATTCTCATCATGCTGCCGGGTCTCATATTTGACCTTCTGTCAAGGAGTCTCATGGATTCTCCCTGTATTCCGAAAAGGACTCTTTCGCTCGTAAATACGCGTCCGAGTATCCAGACCGCCGCGAAGGCATAGATCATATTTGACAGCATGACTACAACAACAGCCGAATAATTCACATCAAACTTTAAAACATCTCTGAGGAGGAGACTGACGTTTGATACAGGTATTATCTGCCAGATACCCTCCAGCTTTATTCCCGGTACAAATCCTGCATAGGCTGCGACAAGTGAGACCATAGTCACTGGGCCGGTATAGTTTCCAGCTTCCTTGTAGCTGTTTGCGAAGCATCCTATCGCCATAAGGAGGGCTGATAAAAACAGAGCCATCGTCACCATTACAAGAACCGTTATTATTATCGCCGGAGTGAAGGCAAATAAATCAATATTCTTCGGCTCGATTCCGAGTCCTGACATGGTGGAGAGGATATAGATAAGAATAATGATAACCGAAAGCGCGTTCATAAGGACAGAGATGACCGAGATAGTCGCCACGGCGAGAAACTTTCCCGTAAGTATCTCCTGACCTGTAACAGGGAAAGTCATAAGGGTCTCAAGAGTCCCTCTTTCCTTTTCACCTGCCGAGGCATCGATCGCGGGCGTCACGGCGCCGGTAATGATCCCTATTATCAGAAGAAGCGGCAAAAGCTGTGAGAGCAGTGTTCCGACAGTAGATTCTCCGGATGAGAGATCCGATGCCTTTGACACTATTGGATCAAGATAATAATCAGGATCGAGTCCTTCTTTTTTCAGGTTTCCTTTCGCTATCGACTTTGAATACGCGCTGAAACTCTCATCCAGATAGTCGACGGCAGAATTTGATTTATTGTTTCCGGACAAATAATAGACCCTGACCGCGATCTGTCCGTTTGCTTTCTTTCGGGTGCTGATGGCAAGATCGCAGCCTTTTGCGTTTAAAATCTTCTTCGCGCTTTTACTTGTCATGTCAGAGTCATCCGATTCGAATCTGAAGCTGTATTTTGCCTTATTTTCAGAAGAGTCAATCCAGCGGCTGAAATCATCGATAAGTTCGGCGCTCTCACTTGAAAAGGCGACTTTATAGGTATCTTTCTCAGACCTTATCATATTGGATGATACGACCTGCATTGCGATAATGAAAATCAGCGGATACATGATCACAGGAAGTATAATAGAGACAAATACCGTCTTCTTGTCACGGAAGAAATCCGTCATTTCTTTTTTATAAAGTATTCCAGTCATTTTGCCCCTCATGACGCGCTCCTCCTATCATCAATTGCGAAAAATACTTCCCTTAGATTTTTGGAACCTGTGTTCTTCTTCAGATTTTCAGGCGTATCATCAGCTATCAGTTTACCATGCGACAGCATGACTATCCTGTCGCACAGAAATTCCGCCTCCTCCATATAATGAGTGGAGTAAAGCACAGTCTTGCCCCTCTCCTTCTCACTCCTCATGAAGTCTATGATTTCCTTTGCCGAATACACATCCAGTCCCAGAGTAGGCTCGTCAAAAATGTAAACTTCAGGGTCATGCATGAGACAGCGGGCTATGGATGCCCTCTGCGTCTGCCCCGTCGAAAGTTTCTCTGTCCTGTTGTCAAGAAATTCATTCATAGAAAGAATACCGGAAACTTCTTCTACCCGTTCCTTCGCTTTTCCCTTATCCATACCTGACAGTTCTCCGAACATGGTAAGCATTTCACGCACAGTCATTCTCCGGTATAGCTTAGTATTTTCAGACAGATATCCCGTGATGCTTTTTCTCTCAAGCAGGTCTCTTATCTCGCTGCCGTCTCTCTTAAAATAAATGACCTGTCCTTTTGTCGGCTCCATCAGATTCCCAAGCATCCGAAGAAGCGTGGTCTTGCCGGCTCCGTTAGGACCAAGTATTCCCAGTATCTCGCCGGATCCGGCTTCGAGCGATACATCAGATACGGCGTCGAACGGTTCCGTTTTCTTGCCGTTTTGCCTTATAAAAGTCCTGGTAAGATGGCTCCCCTTGATCATAATATTCCTCTCTGAATTTTAACCATTTGATTTCATCTCAAGATACCTTAACATTTTTGCAGAACTGAAAAGTTTTGTCAATTAAAGATTTTTTTGGGATTTTTTGCAAAACTGTCTGTTCATGCTTTTTTCACGAATAAATGGTAGTATTAGTCAAGATAAAACATGAAAGGCAATTTATTATGGAGAGTATTTACGGAGATAAACTTCCCGAGCTTTCAGCTGTGATGGACAGGATCGTTTCATCGATAAACGAGCTCAGGGACAGAATTAAAAATGAGACCGGATCTGATCCGGTCGAGCACTGCGAGGCAAGGATCAAATCAGAAGAAAGCATGCGTGAGAAATGCCGCAGACGGGGACTTCCCGAGAATACTCATTCTGCTCTCATAGAGATTCATGACGCCATAGGAATACGCGTGGTATGCGCCTTTATCAGTGATGTTTATTCAGTCAGAGATCATATAAAAAGTCTTCCCGGTGTAGAGGTGATAGAAGAAAAAGATTATATAAAGCATGCCAAGCCAAACGGATACAGATCGCTCCATCTGATTATTCTTATCGATGGGAAATATAAGGCGGAAATTCAGATCCGCACCATATCCATGGATACCTGGGCAGCCCTTGAGCACCATATGCGTTACAAGAAGAAGGTCGGAGCCAATGCAAAGCTTATAGAATCAGAGCTCAAGCGGTGCGCCGACGAGCTTGCGTCTACAGACATGTCGATGCAGACGATAAGAGATATGATAAATCAGGAGGAGTAAAGTTTCATGAAACTTTTATTTGCAGAAGACACGAAAGACTTGAACCGGGTTATCACACAGATGCTTACCATGCAGGGATATGATGTAGACAGCGCGCTTGACGGCAGGCAGGCGCTGGATCTCGCATTGAAGAACGGTTATGACGGAATGATCCTGGATATAATGATGCCGGAAATGAGCGGTCTTGAAGTGCTCTCAGAAATAAGAAAGCGCCACATCATCACTCCCGTTCTCCTTCTTACGGCAAAATCAGAAGTGGATGACCGCGTGGCAGGTCTGGATGCCGGAGCGGACGATTATCTTACAAAGCCATTTGCCATGAAGGAGCTTCTCGCCAGAGTACGGGCGCTCACCAGACGCACTCACGAATACAGTCAGGATGAGATGCATTTCGGCGATATCAGACTGAATGCGGGGAGTCTGGAGCTTACCGCCGAGAATACAGTCAGACTGTCGATGAAGGAATGCGAGCTTATGCAGGCTCTTATCTCCGATCCCGATCATGTCGTTGACAGCGCATTTCTCCTGGATCATGTATGGCACGATGACGAAAACGCAGATGACAGCACGGTATGGCTCTATATCAACTTCCTTAGGGACAAGCTCCGCTATATAGACTCTCATCTTGACATAGACGGAAAAGAGGGCGGTCCCTTCACTTTAAAAGAACGCAGGGAGGAATAAATTGAACAGAAAATCCATCGAACGCATAAAGAAAAAATTCATCCTCACTGCCATGATATCTTTCCTTACAGTGATGCTATTCATTGCGGGATGCATATATATTGCAAATCTGATCATTACCCGCCATCAGATCAGGCGCGTATTCGATTATATCGAGGCAAACGACGGAGTATTGCCCGAACGTACTTCCAAAAATTCGAAGAAACAAGACACATCCGAAGAACTGCCGGATCTCACATACAATGACGACAGCGACCTCATTTCCGATATTGCCTCTCTTTTCGGCATCACAAACGACAATCGCTCGCCGGAATTTTATTATTCAACCAGATACTTTGCTGTGATTTTCGATAAATACGATAATGCAACGACTGTCATCACATCTCACATAGCCTCTGTAGACGATGAGAGTGCCGAACAGTCCGCCCGCGCCATACTGAAGCGTTTTATAAAATTCGGAGCTTACGGGGACTTTTACTATAATGTCCACAAGCGATCGGACGGCAGCCGTATAGTCACTGTCCTCGACTGCTCTACCCAGATTGCCATGTCAAGACGTATCGTATTCGTCTCGATCTTCCTGATAGGAATAGGCATGCTGATATCTTTTCTCATAATAAGGATCTGGGCAAATAAGATAGTCCAGCCGGAAATAAAAAACGCGGAGATGCAGAAAGCCTTTATTACCGACGCAAGCCATGAGCTTAAAACGCCGCTTGCCGTAATAAGGGCAAACACTGAGATGCTTGAGATGTCAGGCGTATCCAATGAATGGACCGAATCTACCATGCGGCAGGTAAAGCGGCTCACCGGGCTTATTCAAAATCTTGTCACCATCACCCGCGCCCAGGAAAAAGACGCTAAAGAGGACCGCGTGCCTACAGACATCACTGCCGCCGTCTCCGACACCGTCAGCACCTTCATGCCGGTAGCGAGCCAGGATGGAAAAACTATGACTGAAAAAATAGAACCTGACGTAACCATGATGGCTCACGAAGGTGACATCCGTCAGCTCTCCACCATCCTTATCGATAACGCGATCAAATACTGTGATGAAAAGGGAAATATATCGGTCGTTCTGGAGACACGGGGCAGACGGGCTCAGAATATTGTTCTCATGGTTTCAAATTCATATGCGGACGGAGCTGATGTGGACTACAGCAAATTTTTTGCCAGATTCTACCGGGGCGATAAATCCCATAACACAGATAAGGGTGGCTACGGCATAGGGCTTTCCATAGCGGAATCGCTGATGAACCGCTACCACGGCGACATCGATGCTTCATATGCTGACGGCATGATCACATTTACATGCACATTTCAGAGGTAAGATATGCTTTTAGAAATAAAAGACGGTACAGTGACAAGAGGAGGAAACCCGGTTCTTTCTCATTTTTCATTCGGCATAAATGAGCATGACAAGGCAGCCATAATCGGCTCAAACGGTTCGGGGAAAACTACCCTTCTAAATATTTTAAACGGCAGCCTGCCCCTTGATCGCGACGACAAAGCCATGTCAAAAGGCACATTCGGAATAAGAGAAGCCCGTTATGTTACAAAAGCCATGCTTCCGCAAAATCCTGAAATCATCCCGGAAGAGACAATTGACGAAATGTACTTCCGCCTGTGTCCCGGACAGGCTGAAAAGATTACAAAATTCCATAAAATTCTTGAATCATTCGGTGTGGATTCAGGAGACAGAAGCCGTCCTTTGTCCGAATATTCCGGAGGCAGCCGGAAAAAAATCACACTTTCAATTATCCTTACCGCAGAGCCGGACATCCTCCTTCTCGACGAGCCAACAAATCATATCGACACTGAAGCGGCTGATACTCTTTCCGTCTATATAAGAAACTACACGGGCGCCGTCGTAATGGTCTCCCACGACAGATGGTTTCTGGATGAGACAGCCACTGTCACATGGGCAATTGAAGACCGCTCCATCACCCGATACTCGGGAAATTACAGTGCCTATAAAACCGCCCGCGACAGGAGATACATACATGATACAGAAGCCATGCGTTCCTATGAAGATGAGAAAGAGAGGCTTACAGATCTTATCAGGCGCTTCAGTTCTCATCCGGGAAAGGCTTCATTCGCCCGCTCCCGGAAAAAAATGCTTGATCGTCTCGTCTGTCCACCTGCTCCAGTCAGGCGACCCGGCTCCATCCGCTGCAGCGATCTGACCCCATATATAAAGGGTCCCTCGCTTGAATACCGGTGCAAGAAATTGTCAATCGGATACGATAAGCCTGTCTGCTCTGTCACTTTCACATTGAGACGCGGCATGAAAACCGGGATCATCGGACGGAATGGAAGCGGAAAGACGACATTTCTAAAGACTCTGGCAGGTCTGATCCCTCCCCTGCAGGGAGAACAGTACCTCTGTCCCGATATCAAAATCGGTTACTTTGACCAAGAGACGGCGTACTTTACTTCAGAGAAGAATGTATTTGACTATTTCCATGATTTTTTCCCTGAAAAGACCGCAGTCGAGATTCGAGGCGAACTCGCCATGTGGCTGTTTACGGCGGATGACATGGGAAAAAAGGTTTCATCGCTTTCAGGCGGCGAGAGAACGAGGCTTGCTCTGGCAAAGATAATCCTGTCGAGACCGTCTGTCCTGCTTCTTGACGAGCCTTCGAACAACATGGATATACCGGCAAGGGAAGCCCTGGAATCAATTATAAAAGAATATAAAGGCACTGTCCTTTTCATCACTCATGACAGATATTTTCTCTCGGCAGCTGCCGGGTCACTTCTTATTTTCAACGATGAAAAAGCTCCTGCCTTCTATCCGGGTACATACATGAAGTATGAAAGAGATCTGGCATCCGGTAATGGTCTGTCAGTTAAAGAGCAGGATCAGGCTCTATTAGACAGTCTGAAAACCGTTCCCGTGAAGTCGCATCTTCCCCATGCCCTCTCCGACAGAGAGCTGGCATTCGACTATGATATGCGTATGAAAAAAGAGAAACTCGATTCTGCAAGAGAAAGATACGAGAAATCTTCGGCGGAGGACTCTGCAGGAAATCTCTGTAATGACTCTGCCGCTAATGAATATGGAGATTCAAAAGGAGCTTCCGGAAATGGATCCGGTCATATCCCGACACTTGAGGAATGGCTGAACTCTCCCGACGATACCGAATCAGACGAGACGAAAGAAGCCTTCTCTGACTGGACCAGGCAGTGCATAGAAGAATACGAGCTCTGGCGCGAAAATAATAACGAGTGAAATTATTTTACCGGCTCGGTAGAGCTTATCAGCCAGTCGAGTTCTTCTCCTTTGAGGTATGGACTTATCACATTCCTCACCTTCTTATGATAGTCATTAAGGAGCTCAATATCTCTCTTTGTCATATAATTTCCGTCGATCGCATCCAGATCTATCGGCACGAAAGTCAGCGGTCTGAACCCAAGGAAAGTACCGAATTCACCCGAAGATACCTCCACACATTCAGTTATGGATTCGGTTCTTATTCCATACATATTTTCCCTGTATATCCCCGGCTCATCTGATGTGATCATACCTGGCACGAAAGGCGTATCGGCATTTCTTCTCCTGATGCTCTGCGGTCCTTCATGGACATTCAGCATATATCCTATTCCATGACCTGTGCCATGATTGAAGTCGATCTCCCTGTCCCAAAGCGGCTGTCTGGCGATCGCGTCCAGTCCGACTCCTGATGTCCCCTTTGGAAATTTTGCATATAAAAGTCTGAGGTTAGATACGGCAACCGATGTAAAATCAGCTTTCTCCTGATCCGTCAGCTTTCCAAGGACTATGGTCCTCGTCACGTCAGTAGTCCCGCCCATATATGTAGCGCCCGAATCCACCAGAAGAAAACCACTCTTTTGAAGTCGGGAAGCTGAGGCTTTATCCGGCGCATAGTGAGCCATGGCAGCATTTTCATTGTATGCGGGGATGGTCTCAAAAGAAAGTTCAATGTATCCCGGCAGCTCGCTTCTCATCTTGTCAAGGATCTCTGCAGCATCCAGTTCCGTCATATCCACCCGACCCACATCTCTTTTCATCCTGAAAATGAAGCGGCACACAGCGACGGAATCCATGATGTAAGTCTTTCTTATATGATTTAATTCAACATCATTTTTTACTGCCTTCATTAATTCTATCGGATCTGCCTTTTTAATGACCCTGTCAGTTCCAACGCTCTTCTCGACTGTCTTCATGACAAGATCGCTTGTCTCATCAGGATCGATCATAACCTTGCAATCCTTCAAAGATTTTATATAAGAAATAATCTCGTCATATCCGGCCAGAGTGACTCCATTCTCATCCAGGTACGATGACAGCTCCTCCGTAACTTCTTCTTTTCTTATGAAAAGGATCTGTCTCTCCTTACCGAATATCATATATGAAAGAGCCACCGGATTATAAGCTATGTCATTGCCCCTGACATTTAAAAGCCACATTATATCATCGAGCTTCGAGATGATGATATAGTCACCGTCCAGTTTCTCCAGAAGTCTTTCTTTCTTTTTTTCATAAGATTCACCCGTGATGTCATCCGGCAGAATAAAAAGGGAATGAACCGGGAGGTCAGGCCTATTAAGCCATACGGACTCCTCCGGCGCATAGTCATATACCACTTCTGCCTTTTTCTCTCCTGCGATCCTCTCATAATCCGCCGCCCGCGACGAGTTAATTATCATTCCATTGAAGCCAAGCCTTGAACCCTCTTTCAAATGAGAATTAAGGAAATCACTTACGCTCTCCACTCCGGGCTCTCCCGACTTCATCAGCTTCACGCCGCTTCCCACAAGCTCCCCGGCAGCTGAGATAAAATATCTGCCGTCTGTCCAGAGCAGAGCCTCGTCTCCTGTTACGATAAGGATCACATTGTCGCTCGTGCATCCTGTCAGATATTCCGTAAACTTATAATGATCGCATATATATTCAGACGCATGATCATCCGACGATACGGTCAGGAAAAAATCAATTCCGTTTTTTTTCATGTCCTCTCTCAATGCGTCTATCCTGTCTGAATAATTCATAATTCGTCTTCCTTTCTATGCTATTACTTTAGCGGTTTGTCAGAAAATGTAAAGCATAGAAATGAATACCCTGGGAACTGATAAATGCGATAAAATGATACAATGTAATAAGTCTTGCTTCCGCACATCACATCATTTGAGAGGAAAACCATGCTCTACTTAAAACCTGAATATTATGACGAATTTAAATGTCTGATGGGTGCCTGCCACGACACATGCTGTCGCGACTGGGAGATCGTTATTGATGACGCTTCCATGAAGCGCTTTTTGAAAATGCCGGGTGCCATCGGAGAAAAGGTAAGACAGTCCATCCGCACGGCTGCAGACGGATCAAATGTATTTGCCGCAAGGAATAAAAACTGCGCCCTTCTCGCTTCTGACGGCAGATGCTCGCTCCAGCTTCAGGCAGGGGAAGATGCTCTTTCCGATATCTGCCGTTCATTCCCAAGACACATGGAAGAATACGACAGCGAACGCGAATATACTATAGATCCGGCCTGCGAAGAAGCTGCGAGGATCATTCTCACCACGTCAAAAAATAAAATAATCACCTGGGAAGATGACCTGATCGAGGAGTCAGACTACGATGATTTTGACTACTTTCTTTACTCCACTTTAAATATGCTCCGCGAAAATCTCCTCGACAGGACTTACCGGTATCTGGAGCCTGGAGCTGATAGTGTGCCAGGTGTTACGATTCTTTCAGACTCAATTCTTTATCTCGGAAAAACCTGGCAGGATCAAATTGACAGCGACAGAGTATTTGAGATAGACACATCAGCTGAGATATTCACATCCGCCCAGACATCCGCAAACAGTCATCCTTTATCTCTCACTTACGAAAATGAATACAGGATGTATAAGGTGCTTTACTCAATGGAAATGCTGAGAGACGGATATATGGAAAAGCTGGTTGCAGCCGGGGATAAGATATTTTCCAATGAAAAATCATGGAGTAAATACTCAAGCCAGCTTGAGAAATACAGAGAGCCTTTTATCCGCCTTTTAAGATATATGATCCTGAGATATATGGATGGAGCTTCTTATGATTATCATATCATGGGCCGGATGGCTCTGTCCGTATATACATCCAGATGGGTAATTTGGCTTTTTATTTCCTCAGACGGCGATCCACTCAATAGCCTGGTTCAAACGACTCATGAATTCTTCCGCGAGATCATCCATTCAGATGAAAACCTTGCCCTGTTCTATGACGAAGCAGAATCGCCGGCACCTTAAAAAATACAAAATAAAAGAGACTCGGACATCATACACTAATAGGGATATGATAAAATAATGCTGGAAGAATTGCGGGAGTTGCGAAGCAGCGAAGCAATTCGGTGGTATCATTCATTATTAATTAAAACTTCCCACATGCCATGGATCATCTTCGTTGCAAGGATTCATGGAAGCTTGCCAAGAGGTGCACAGATGGTGGCGAACATTGTGTTTTTCGTTGTGAGCGAGCACGCTAGCTGCGGCTCGGAAACTGTAACAGCACGAAGTGGTGTTACATGTGCAAGCGCTCGCAAACGAAGTTTGCGCTTCAATGCGCTTGCATCACTGTTGGTTGACAATCGTTCAAGCAGAAATGCTTCCTTGTAGAATATTGCAACTGCAAAATTTATTTTAAAGCATTTCTGTGCGCTTTTGTCAGAGAGCCGCTAATAAGCGCGTGCGAGCAAACAGAAAAACACAACTTGTGAGCCACCACTGTGACATCTCTTGGCAAAAAGCGAATGGATCCTTGCAACGAAGATTCTCATTATTAATGTGGGAAGTTTTAGTTATTAATGTATCGAAAAGTCATCCCGCGTTGCACGAAAAGCGGGATGACTAATTAATGGCAATACGGGCTGCAAAAAGGCATTGGGTTTTTTCTCATTGCCGTGGTTAATAGTGTATCAGGAGAAGACTAATGGTAACAAATGATGAGACACTCGTAAAACTAAAGCATAAGATAATGGAGATGGTATGCCGCCTTGCGTGGAACGACAACCTCGATCCGGAACACGAGGAACAGCTCGTATATGATCTGATCCCCGGTCCCCTTCCCACATGGCGTTGTTGCGTATACTCCGAGCGTGAGATCGTTCGCCAGAGAATACGTCTGGCTATGGCCATGAATCCATCGCCTGACAACAAGTCAGACAACATAGTACAGGTCATCGCTCCGGCCTGCGATCAATGTCCCATTTCATCATATTCGGTTACAGACAACTGCCGTTTCTGTCTGGGCAAGGCCTGCCTGAATTCATGTAAATTCGGAGCTATCTCACCCGACATCGTCAGGATGCATATCGATGCAACCAAGTGTAAGGAATGCGGACAGTGTGCCAAGGCATGTCCTTACCAGGCAATCGTGCATCTTGAGAGACCATGCAAGAAGGCTTGCCCTGTCGGAGCAATCACCTACGATGAGTACGGCTATTGCAAGATCGATGACAATAAGTGCATTCGCTGCGGCCAGTGCATCCACAACTGCCCCTTCGGTGCCATCGGCTCCAAGACCTTCCTTGTACCTATTATCCAGGCTATCAAAGCCGGAAAGAAAGTGGTTGCCATGTGTGCTCCAGCTACGGAAGGACAGTTCGGACCTGACGTATCCATGGCATCTCTTAAGGAAGTAGTAAAGAAAATCGGTTTCTATGATATGGTTGAAGTCGGTCTTGGCGGAGACATGACAGCAGCTTATGAGGCAGCTGAATGGAGCAAGGCGAGGTCCGAAGGAAAACAGATGACTACATCCTGCTGCCCTGCATTTATTAATATGCTGAAGATGCATTTCCCGGAGCAGTACAAAGAAAACATGAGTTCCACCGTGTCTCCTATGTGCGCTGTCTCACGTTATGTAAAATCGCAGATTCCCGATGCCGTGACAGTATTCATAGGACCCTGCATAGCAAAGAAATCCGAGGCCGCAGACAAAAGTGTTCCCGGCAATGCTGATTACGCCATCACCTACGGAGAATTCAGAGCCCTTCTCCGCTCCTGCGATATCAAGCCCGAATCTATCCCTGCTAGTGAATACCAGGAAGCTTCAAAATGGGGCAAGGGATTTGCTTCATCAGGCGGCGTAGCTTCGGCTGTTATCGAAGTCATGAAGGAACGCGGTGAAGACACCAGTGGCATCAAGGTATTCCGCGCAAACGGCGGTGATGAATGCCGCAAAGCTCTTCTTCTTCTTAAGGCTGGTAAACTCAAGGAAGATTTCGTCGAGGGAATGGTCTGCTTCGGCGGATGTGTTGGCGGACCTTCAAAACACAGAGCCGAGGCCGAGATCATGAGCGCAAGAAAAACGCTCCTGGGCGAAGCTGACGGCAGGAGCGTTCTAAAGAATCTGGAAAATTATCCTATGGACAGTTTTTCAATGCACCGTGACGGACATTGATTTGCTGAGAGGAATCCATACGACATAAGCTATTACGGAGCCGATGGCGGCGGTGATCAACTGCGTAACGGAGAACTGAATCTTCAGCACAGGGAGCATCTTCGTCATCGGCTCCGGCAGCATATGCGGCAAAACTCCCATTGAGATGGTAAGTCCCATAAAAAGAGCTTTTAAGATTGAACCTGCTGCCATCCCCAGAGATATTTTCACATAGTTTTTGTTGCCAAAGATGCATACCATTATCACAAGTATCGCATTACCCGCCATGATAAGCGGCATCATCGGAGGTACAGCTGTCATTACAGGGGCTCCGGTGATAAGAAAAGATGTGACAGGAGTGATCACTGACAATATCAGGGCAGGAATAAGTCCTGTAGAAAGAGCGCAAATAATAAGACAGGCATTTACGACCGGTCCTGTTATGAAAACGCTCATGTTCTTAAAGATCTGAAACACTATGCATATTGCCAGCAATATTCCTGTTATCGCAATATCTCTTACTGTTATCCTGCTTTTTCTATCCTTACTCATTACTGTCTCCTAAATCATGTACTCATCAAGTAATTCAAACACCATCCGGTAATATTCTTTTCTCACATCCTCCGTCGCGTTGAAAATCTCATGCTTCGAAGTCTCGAAACAATAAGTCCTCACGTTTTTGTCCCTGGAAGTGAATATCTCATATCCCCTCTTATCCACCAGATGATCCTTTCCGGCCTCGAAAATAAAAATAGGCGTAGGACTTGCCTTTTTTGCATCCTGAAGTATCAGCTTGTCGGCAGCCAGACTTGCCAGGACCCAGGCATAGGTACCTCCGTAAGTCTGATAATCGCTGTCCTTGCATCTCATATCAAACATATAATCATATCTGACTCTCGACTGGCAGCTGCTGTGGTCGAAAATATTTACGCCGTCAAAATGCTTCTGTCCGACTGAGAGTTTTTTCCAGCGGTGAAATATGATCACATAGAGATGGAGGAGATTTATTACAAAATTACTCATGCCGCCGGTATTCATCATAAGCATGGGGGACGACAAAATAGCTCCGTCGAATTTATTCGGATATTCTTCCAGAAAAAGCGCCGCCACAGCGCCTCCCATTGAATGTGCAAAAAGGACCCTCTTCAGCTTCCTGTCAGCAACCTTGTCCACTACTTTTTCAAGAAAAAGAGCGACATCAATAACATACTGTTCATAGTGCTTTACAAATACGAGATCCTTTTCGGGGAGCTTGCCGCCGGATTTGCCGTGACCTCTCAGCTCCGGGAAGAAAAAGGCATATCCGAGCTGATAAAAATACCATGCCATCTCATGGTATTTGCCGAAAAATTCACAGAATCCATGAACCATCACGATAATGCCCCTGGGATTTTCGGGAATGGCATAATAGTAATGGATCTCAGTAAAATCATAAGACTCGAAATAACCGGACTTCACAGTGCTTTTTATCCACGGCTGCACAGTGCCCTTCATCACATCATAAAAATCATCTTCGCCTAGAAGCTTGATATCATTCATATTCTTTTCCCTTTATTACTGACATGGCCATACCGGGATAATTCGTGATTATGGCATGGACTCCGGCCTTCTGACACATACGGATATGCTCAGGCTCGTTTACAGTCCAGACATTTACATCGAGCCCCAGTCTTCTGCACTCGTCCATAAATCCGGGATAAAGTATCGTATATCCTGCCGGATGAACCGCCTTTACACCGTACCCTGCCGCATAAGAGGGCAAATCAATGATCCCGTCTGACGTCAGAAATGCAATAAGGTTTCCCCTGTCGATCTCGGCCATCTTTCTCGCCGAATAGTGATTGAATGAAGAATAGATCACCCTGTCCTGAAATCCCGCGTCCTTTACAGCCTTATCGACCTTCTCTTCTATTCCGGGATAGAAGAATATACCGGTCTTCAGCTCAATATTGATAGTAAGGTCGGTAGGTCTTAAAAGATCCATGACTTCAGAAAGCGTCGGGATCCTTTCGCCACTGAAGTCGCTCATCTCGTTGGAAAAATCCATTTTTTTCAGTTCTTCCAGCGAATAATCCTTGATAAATCCCTTCGCATCAGCTGTCCTGTCTATGCGCTCATCATGACACACCACGATCTGTCCGTCGCTTGTCAGCTGCACATCCAGTTCAATTCCGTCGGCGCCTTCATCTATTGCCCTCTCAAATGCCGAAAGAGTATTCTCCGGCGCGTGAGCGCTCGCTCCTCTGTGAGCCCATATAAGCGGTCTGTCCATTTATTTCTCCTTCTTTGCCTTATCCACTGCGTCCTTCAAAAACTGCGCGTATGCATCTCTTCCCGGAGGCGTGAGATGGATCCCGTCACTGTAGAACCAGTCAGGATGACCTTGTGAATATGAATCCCAGTCAAGCACAGTAAGATCCTTCCTCTGTGATGCTGCGTCATTTATGGTGATATTGACTTCATGCGACCAGTCCACTCCGTGAGAAGTCACCCAGAAGACTTTTTTGTCCTGGCCTATATCATCAATAATGCTTATGTATTTTTCAACAGCCCTGTTGCCGTTGGTACCGAGATGGATGATCACAATATTTCCAAGTCTTCCCTGCTGCTTCAGCGAATCTATTATGGAGTTGGCATCTGTTATCTGCCTTCCGACAACGGCATCAACATAGATTCCCGGCATGTCGTTCATCATTGAATTCGCCGCTCCGAGCATTACCGAGTCTCCAATCGCTGTGACGTCGCTGTAGTCGATCTGAGCTTTATTTTTTGCATCGTCTGTATTCGATTTTTTCTTCTGCTGACTCTTCAGCATCTTTTTATTATTATTAAGCTCAGCCTCAAGCTCCGCCATGTCTTTATTGCCACCCAGCGCATCAGCTCTCCTTCCCTGTAAGAAAGCAAGTCCTATGCCAAGGAAAAGAAGGAGAAATGGAATCAATACACCCTGAAGAAATCTCTCCGCGTCAAAGAAATGATCCATCGCCTTTATTATCCCCTCTGCCGCAAAATGAACAGCCACAGCAGCTGCAGCAATAAGAAGTGACGTAATAATAAAGTAGGTTGCGTTCCCCCAGCCGTGCTTCATGACCATTTTCTGCATAAAATAGATGCAGGGATACATGACAAGATATAGCTCGTAGCTTACCTTTCCTATGGCTCTTAAGGGCAGGCAGTCCATCACACGGCCAAAGGTATCCTGATCGCATACAACGCATACCATGAGAATCAGATACAGGACTGTTGACAACTGCATCCATATTCTGTAAGTAAGGGCTGATCCCCCTGTAGCCACAAATCCAAGTATGATGAGACCGGCTATGGAAATAATTCCGGCAGAAGTACAGACTATAGAAGAATTCTCAGGATGTCTGTCCGGATAATGAGCCACGGCAAGACCCAGGGCTATTCCAAGAAGAACCGCGAAAAATCTGGTGTCGGTTCCGTAATAGATCCTGGACGGATCCTTTCCCGGCACATATAAAAGAGCCAGCTCGACAGCGGACATAAGGGCAAGAGAAATGATTCCTGTAAGAAAAATCTTCTCTCCCTTTCCCACTTCACTCTTCCATTTCAGCGAATCATTATCGGAAATCAGCGAATTGGCAATAAAGGCTATTACCGGCCAGATCAGATAATACTGAACCGTAAGACCTGTGTACCACATATGGGTAAGCGGTGAAGAATTCAGCATCTTTGTAAAATATGATGAATTTGCTCCGATCTGGTACCAGTTGTTATATCCGAATATTATGCTCATGACTTCAGGAAAAGTATTCCTTCGCATACCAGGGCTCATGATTAAAACAGCTGCCGTGACAAGTATCAAAGTAATGAGAAGAGGCGGATAAATTCTCTTTATTTTCTTAACATAAAATCTCTTCACATTGAAGCTGTCGCTTAGACCATAGGACATAAAGAATCCCATGATAAGAAGAAATCCGTTTACGCCCAGAAATCCGCCCGGGAATACCCCTCCGGCCATGTGGTAGATTATTATTCCTATTATTGCTATGGCACGAAGGCCGTCTGTTCCGTTTATATGTCTTTTATTCATTATTACACCTGCTTTTAAAAATTTTCCTTGTATATCTTACCAAATAGATTCACAATGTGAAGAGGTAAGAAGCAAATTTATTAAAACTTCCATGGATCATCTTCGTTGCAAGGATTCATGGAAGCCATGAGATGCACAGATGGTGGCGAACATTGTGTTTTTCGTCGTGAGCGAGCACGCTAGCTGAGAGCTATTGTAACAGCACGAAGTGGTGTTACATGTGCAAGCGCTCGCAAACGAAGTTTGCGCTTCAATGCGCTTGCATCATTGTTTGTTGACAATCGTTCAAGCAGAAATGCTTCCTTGTAGAATATTGCAACTGCAAAATTTATTTTAAAGCATTTCTGCGCGTTTTGTCAGAGAGCCTCTAAAAGATGCGTGCGAGCAAACAGAAAAACACTACTTGTGAGCCACCACTGTGACATCTCTTGGCAAAAAGCGAATGAATCCTTGCAACGAAGATTCTCATTATTCATGTGGGAAGTTTTAGAACTTTATTGAAAATAAGAGGTGCAGATCATGTTCGGTCGTAATAAAAACGGAAGAGTTGAATTCAAGGATGTAAAAACCGTAAACGAGGGAATAAATATAGTAAGAACCACAAAAGGAGCATATCTTCTGGACATACGCTCAAAAGAATCCTATCAGGAGAAGCATGTGGGAGGAGCTGTAAATATTCCCGCAGACAGGCTGGACTTAATCGGACACAGGATCCCCGATAAATCCGCTGTGATCTACATCTACGGCAGCTACCAGATCAAGCCGAAAAAGACTAAACGCGCTCTTCAGAAGCTGGGCTATATAAATGTCCACGTCTGCGGTTACATTGAGGAGCACAAGGTCTCGCCGCTTTGATGTCAGATCATGTGAGGCTTCATGTCAGGTCGTCCGATTTTTGACACTCATATCATACTGTCGTATATTAAAATATTAGTGGCAAGTGACACTTATATTTTACATGAGGATATTATGAAACAGGAAAAAGAATGGTACAGGCTTGATAACGACGCGAAGATAATTCCGTCATCCATGCACGGAGCAGATACGCGCGTTTTCAGACTTGTCTGCGAACTTAATGAAGATGTTGATCCGGAGATTCTGAATACTGCCCTTGAACATACTACAGATGAATTTCCATACATGAACTGCTGCCTTAGAAAGGGCATTTTCTGGTATTATATGGACGAGATGGACCGGTCGGCTGATGTCAGCGAGGAACATTTGAACCCTCTCCATGCCCTTTACGTCCGCGGTCAGAAAACGCTTCTCTACCGTCTCAACTATTTCGGCAAAAGGATAAGTCTCGAAATGTTCCACACTCTTTCTGATGGAACCGGCGGCTTTATTATTTTCCGCCATATTATTTGTGAATATCTGATATTAAAATACGGCATAGACCCGTCTATACTCGGCGAAGACACATCGTCAATCGATGAGAAAAAGCAGGACGCCTTCAGCAGATATTACGAATCCGATAAGAGAAAACACAGAAATTATATAAAGGAGATGTTTCCTAAGAAAGCCTACGCAATAAAGGGAAGGCTTGATCCAAATCTGGACGAGCACCTTATCGAAGGCACGGCATCAGCTGCCGGAGTTCTTGAGCTTGCCCACAAGTACCATACCACACTCGGCGTATTCGCCACTTCTGTATGGATAGAAGCGATCCTTCTAATGATGAAGCATTCGGAATACGATCATCCGATAGTAGTAAGCGTTCCTGTAAACCTCAGACAATATTTCCAGTCTGCGACTACAAGAAATTTCTTCGGTGTAATAAACGTATCTTTCGATCCTCATAAATATAAAGGCGATCTGGCTAATATTATTTCAGACGTTGACAAAAATTTTAAAGAAGAGCTGACGGATGAAAAGATGAGGGACACCATGAACTCCTATTCATCGCTTGAGCATAACATTGCCGTCAAGGCAGTGCCCTTATTTTTAAAAGAGCTTGGTCTCAGATACATAAAGAGCCGTATGGACGGAGGCATTACTACATCCGTATCCAATGTCGGAAAGGTCAATATGCCTCCTGAAACCGATCCCTATATAAATAAATTTGCTAGCTTTATGGCATGCAGCTCGGAATTCATGTGCATAAGCTCCTATAAGGACAAAATGGTATTCGGCATAACGTCATGTTTTGAAAATCACAGCGTGCCTATGAATTTTTTCAGACGACTTAATGGTATGGGAGTAAATGTAGTCATTGCGACCAATGATTATATGACGCCTCCCAAAGATGTAAAGGAGTAATAATGCTTCACTGCAACAGATGCAAAATGGATATTATTGGAAACAAGACAGTCTGCCCCTTATGTGAGGGACCGCTGACCGGAGAACCGTCAGAAGACGTATACCCTTATATTCCGAAGACAATATCAAAGGCTACCCTAATAAGGGTCTCAGGATTTATTTTTCTGGCAGTCCTTATTGCCATGTGGTCCGTCAGAGCTATCACAGGAAATTTCTATTCATGGATGCCGCTTGTCGTATTAAGCGCTCTTATCGCATTCCTGGATATCTGCGCCACGATCTACACAAGGACAAATCCTCTGAAAATGAGTGTCTGCCAGATATATCTCGGCATGATCGCCTGTCTAATAGTAGACGCTCTTACCGGACGACACGGCTGGTCCATAAACTGGGTCCTTCCATTCGGCTTTATAGGGACAATGTTTTTGGTGCTGTCTCTCGGACTCGGTCTTCATATGATCTTTATGGATTTTGTGCTTTATATGCTTCTCGACTGCGTGCTCTCTTTTCTCCAGCTCATATTCCTGAAGACAGGATATACTAAAATCAAGATCACTCCAATAATCAGTATAGGATCATGTCTCTTGTTTTTCCTTGGGATCCTCATATTCCGGTGGAGAGACTTCCGGTCAGCATCCGAGCGGTATTTTAACATCTGATAAGATTGGCAGAACTAATTGAATAAAACTTACCGTTTCAAAGAAGCAGGAAGCTCGGTTACTTGTAACCGAGTAGTTCACTAAAAACTAACGGATGATATAAGGAGAAAATGCAGATCACATGAAAATAATAAATAAATCCGGTCTTGAGAAAATAGGAAACATTCTCGATAACGCCGTCAGCCGGGGTATAGAGAAACGATATGAAGCTCCAATCCTTTCCGGCAGTCCCGAAAGAGATATATGGTACAGGATTCCGCTGGCTGCCGGCATGTCAGGCGACGGCACCGGGTATCACATTTATCTTAAGACAGGTTTTTTGAACAAGCTCTGCATTTTTCTATCCGGCGGCGGAGTGGCATGGAACGAATACACGGCAGCCCGGCCTGTCACAGGCGGAGCCGTGGCCGCTCATCTTCCAAATTTCTACTGGAACAACCTCCGTCCCATGACTCAGATAATGAATATAAATAATGGCATAACTGATATAAAAAATACTGAAAATCCATTCAAGGACTGGAATTTCATAATAATAACCTATGCCACGGGCGACTTTCATACAGGTGATAATGATTATCATTACAGAAATGAAAACGGCGAGGATGAAGTGCTGCATTTTCACGGACTGAAAAATTTCCTTGCGGGAATGAGAGTTGCTAAGGAATATTTCCCGTCTCCTGAATCTCTGCTTATAGCCGGAGACTCAGCAGGAGCATTCGCCGTGCCTGCCGTAAGCGACAGGATCTTAAGCGTATTCTATCCTGCCTGCAAAGACGTCACTCTTTTCTCTGACAGCGGTCAGCTTATATATAACCGCTGGCGAACGACTGCCCGCGACATCTGGCATGCTCCTTCTGATATCTGGAGTCCTGTGAAAACCGGCAATATAACAGCAGACTGGTACAGAGCTCTTTATAAAAAGTACGGCGACACTCTCCGCTATCTTTATGCGGGTTCACCCAGAGATTACCTTCTCAGCGCCTATTATAACGACGTGGTCACGCACAGGTATTCGTCCGATCCTCAGGTTCAGGAAAAATACCGGCAGAATATGCGCGTCATGCTCCGCGAGCTTAAAGAAATCACCCCTCATTTCGGTTTCTTCATATACAACTGGCCTTCGCTTCGCATTTCCGGCGGCACAGCGCATACTTCCGTACGCCACCATACTTTTTTCATGCGGACCAAGTCAGGCGTATCCATGGCCGAATGGCTCCTGGGATCTGTTTGCGGCGATGTCCGTGACATTAATTTGGATCTTATGAAGGTAAAGAGCTGACATTATCTCATAGTCCGCTCGAAGTCATCCGATCCTCTCTCCTCTTTCATTAAGGCGGACTTACCGGTTTCCGGATCTGTTATATAGACGTATTTCTTGCCCCAGTCATTTATCTCTATTTGCAGATACCTTCCGTCACTCATCTTATAATAATAATTCGGGCTGTATACATTTCCCAGAGTATAGTTCAAGGCAAGGTGATCAGGATGATCTGATGCAAATTTTTCAGCGTCAAAATAGTCATCGCTCAGGATCTCCTTCAGGTCATCATCAGTAAGAATATAAGAATTTTCTTCCGAATAGATCATGTCATCCCCGGTAAAAATTATCTTTCTTCCATCTTTTTTCTCAGCGTTAAATATCCTTATCACATCAGCTTCTGACTCAGAATAATCTATATCATCCCACCTTTTATAGTCTTCATTATTGTATGCTTCGAGCTCAGCTGACGTAAATGACATACTGGAAATACCATAGTTATTTTCTTCGCCCTTCAGTTCATTCTGCCAGATAAGGGAATAGGATATATGCCAGCAGTCGCCCCTGTCGTTTGGATCGTCTTTCCCTGCAATCACATAGAAATCTTCCGTGCTCTCATTTTTCTCCCTGCCATTCCTTATCTTGCCGCTGCTCACACGACCTTTGGAATCGTACTTAAGCCTGCTTATCTCTTTGCCCTTAAAAGTCAAAGCCATCTCCGAGAGCTTCTGTCCTGCAGCATCGTTCCAGGCATGAGGAGAGAAAAGAGCTTTTATTTTCTCTGTCTCGCCCGATTTTATATAGTAATAAATCTCATTAGTGTAATCCCTTATGGCCTTATACTCGGAACTGTAAAGATTATTCCTGATCCTCTTCTCCCTTGTCTTTCTGTCATTACTGTCTGATTCAGTGAGATTATTTGCTTCCTTTCTTAATGACATTTGTAACCCCGCAGCCGTTCAGTGAAAGCGCTGCAGAAAGAAAAAAAAAGAATAAGCGCCATTTTCACTTTATTCATCAATCCACCTCCGCCAGCTCGATTCTGAATACAGTGCCCTTTTTACATTCACTCTTTGTAAGGAGTCTTATTGTTCCATTATGACCCTCTACAATGCTTTTTGTGATAGAAAGCCCCAGACCCGTACCCCGGTCTCCTCTTCTTGCGTCATCTCCGGTTACGAAGGGAAGAAAGGCATTCTGCTTCAGCTCCTCAGGCATACCCGGACCATTATCTCCAAAGAGAATCACTGCCTTTTTTCCTTTATGGGAAAGCGAAACCAGGATTTTCGTTCCCGTCTCTGTATATTTCCTTATATTTGACAATATATTGTCAAATACTCTATCCATTTGTTTTTTGTCAATCAGGGCAAAAATACTCTTTTCAGGAATATCCGTATCTATAGAATAACCGGCCATGGTCAGCTCGTCATACTTTTCCGCCACATATCCTCTCAGATATTCCGTCAGATTCACCCGGACACGATCATATCTGAATTCAGGATGATCAAGCCTGCTGTAATCAGTAAAGGCAAAGATAAGTTCAGACATTCTGTCAGTCTTGTCAATCATGATGTCAATGTATTTCTTCCACTGATCCTCAGGTATCAGACCATCTTTCATAGCATCAAGATAACCTTGTATTACAGTGATCGGCGTCTTCAGATCATGAGAAATGTCAGCTATCATTCTCCGTTTATCTTCTTCCGCCTTTTTATTCTTTTCCTCGCTCTCCAGGAGCTTCTGCTCCATATTATTATATGTATCGATTGCTTCCTCAAATTCCCTTGACCCGTGAAAATCAGAAATAGCCTCGTGCCTGCCTGCAGCTATGGATTTCAGTGCATCATTTAAGACGTTTATCGGTCTTTTGATTTTTTTTGCAAGCGCTATGGCAAAAAGCATTACTATTACGATCACCGCGACAGCAAAAGCAATATCAGTCAGAATATCTATTCTGACGCCTATGTTTCCGCTTCTCCTGTCAGTAGTAGAAGTGTGGAGGATAAGATACCGCCTGTTTCCGCCGTTTGTCACAAAGGAAAATTTCTGCAGAAAAGTCTTGGCTACGGTGCTGTCGTCAGTTGTTTCAAGCATAACCTTAAGATCGCTGTTTGTAATCTTCCTGCTGCCGATATTAAGACTTGAATATAAAATTTCCCGGCTGCTGTTTATTATTGCTATGCCTTTCAGATCATCAGGTTCGGATTTGTCATTCAGTTTTTTCAGGACATAAACATATCCCTTTTTCCCGTTTTGAGAAAAAGGGATAACCTCACTGTATGTATCTTCTTCAATATCACTTATATAATTTAGTATTTCTTTTGAATATGACCGCATTTTGTCCGAGCGGCTGGAGTAGAGAGCCTTGCCGTCACTGTTCAATATCTCATAATATCCGTTTTTCCCAAGCGAGTCTCTGAAGTTCAGCTTGTCATAATCTCCGTTTTTAAGCGTGTCTATATGACGGAAGACATAGTCCTCCGGATTCATGGCTTTCATGCTTGAATCAAAAATTCTCTGCTTCGTAAGTATAAGCAGAGCCAGCAGCATGAAAATACTTAAGAAAAGAAAAATAAGCCAGATAAGAATTATATATCTGATGCCGGGCGACTTTTTTCTTCCGGATCTACTCATTTGCCAAAACCCTGTCTTCCGCGAATTTATACCCCAGACCGCGTACGGTGATAATGTACCTAGGATGTCTGTAGTCATCTTCTATTTTGCTTCTCAGATTTGATATATGCACCATGATGGAATTCTCATCGCCGTCAAAATATGTTCCTCTGAGATGCTCGTATATCTGTGCTTTAGTATACACCCTGTTAGGGCTCTTCATGAGAAAAATAAGGATTTTGAGCTCTGTCGGAGTCACATCGATATTCTGTCCCCTCTTCGTCAGCGTGAATGAATTGAGGTCAGCCTTCAGATCTCCGTATGAGACAGTATCAGATTCCTTACTGCTTCCGGTATTCAGATCATAATATCGTCTGATCTGCGCCTTCACTCTCGCTATGACTTCAAGCGGGGCGAAAGGCTTCGTCAGATAGTCATCCGCGCCCAGATCAAGTCCTATTATCTTGTCGCTGTCCTCCTGTCTCGCTGACAGTATGATGATGGGAATGTTCATGGTCTTTCTGACTTCTTTGATAAGGTCATAACCGTTCATTTTCGGCATCATTATGTCAAATATTCCCAGATCCACATGATTGGACTTTAAGACAGAAAGCGCCTCCTCTCCATCCGGAGCGGAGAGCACAGAGAATCCCTGGCTGCCCAGATAAAGTTTCAGGACTTCCACGATATCCCTGTCATCTTCTGCGATTAGGACGGTATATCCCATTATTCTTCACTCAGCCTCTCTACCATAGCGAGTATATTCTCCGCGGAATTAAAATTCTCGTTTGTCATATCCGCAGCCTCGATTGAAATGTCATAGTGATCCTCAAGCTCAGACACAAGAGAGATAATATTGAATGAAGTGAGAAGGTGATCATCAATAAGATGCTTCTCGGTCTTGTAGTCGATGCTGTCGTCAATGTCATTTAAGATTTCCAGTATTTCGTCCATAATAGTTCTCCTTTTTAATATTTTAATATACTATATCTGCCATATTGAGCCGGTAGCTTTCCCGCATGGAACGAACAAGCTTTGTGCCATCCGCCTCTGAATACATTACTATTGCCGGCATCTCATGACTCAGGAATGTTGACATGCCCTCATTAAGAGAATAAGCGCCGACGTTTCTGAATACAAGTATATCGCCTGTGGTCAAAGGCTTCGTCTTAAAATTTGCTGCCAAAATGTCATTCACTGTACAAAGCGAACCGCATACGGTGTAATCTTCTACCCCGTCAGCTCCTGCCCTGCCTCTTCTTATCACATCCATGATCGGCTGATACATTCCCTTGAACTGACCGTCATAGTGAATCTGGTGGATGCCGCCGTCGGTTATGCAGTAATTGATTTTTCCTGTCTTCTTCAGATCCATTACTGACGTAATGTATGAACCGCAGGAGAAAGCCAGGGCTCTTCCCATCTCCACTGTGAAATGACCCCGGTACTTCATCCCGTCAATAAGAGCTCTGAACTCTTCCATGGAATCTGCCTCCGTCGGTCCCTCATCCTGATCAGTAAATACCGGCACATCAAATCCTGTACCATATTCTATCATTGATGTCTCATATCCGTACGATGAAAGTTCTGACACAAGGTCATCGAGTTCTTTTATCTCCCGTGCCGTCTTTTTCAGATTTTTCTTCTGGGTGCCGGAGAAAAAATGAAGCCCCTCAAAATAAAGGTTCTTATATTTCGATCTTTCCCTTATCACATCAGATATCGTATCTCTGTCCATTCCGAACTGGTTTCCGGACGAGAGACGGAGAAGGACATGAAGATCAAGTCCGTACTCTTCTCCTTCCGTCTGAAGAAATCTGATCTGAGCCGGAGATTCGGCAGTGTAAAGAGCTTTATCCCTGCAGTGATCCACGATTTCATGAAGATCGCACCTTTTCTTCAGGACGCCGGATATCAGAAGCTTTTCAGGAGGGATTTTTAAGTCTCTTACTATCTCGAATTCTCCGAAGGAACATACCTCGATCCGCTCCACATGGTCAGCCGCCACTGACGTGAGAAATGGATTTGCCTTCATTGAAAAAGTAAGGGTGGCTCTTCCCAGCCTTTTTTTCATAAGAGAAAGCCTCGCTGCAAAAGCATCCGTATCATAAATATACATGGGAGTGCCGAATTTTTCTGCAGCATCTTTTATTTTTTCAGATGATAAATAATTCATATATTCCTCATTCTATGATGTGGACTGTAATCATTCTATTGTCTTCTCAAAAGGAAGCCTTCGCCTGTCAATCTTTCCGTTTTTCGTAAGCGGCATACTGTAAATATGATTAAATCTGTTCGGAACCATATATACAGGCAGCAGCTTTTTAAGCCTTATATGAAGATCTTTTTTCCCTATGTCTCCCGTATAATATGACGATATGATTTTCTTTTTGTCATCAAAGATGAGCGCGCACCTTTCCACACCCTGTATCTGCATGATATCACGTTCTATCTCCTCAAGCTCGATTCTGTGACCCATATGCTTGATCTGGAAATCGCTCCGGCCGGCAAATCTTATTGTGCCGTCATCCTCTATCACTGCCATATCTCCGGTATGATAAGTTCTTGCCGGCTGTCCATTTTTATCTTTCATATCAGAAAAGGCGGCGGCTGTCTTTTCGGGGTCTCGGAAATATCCTATGGCAAGCGACTCTCCCGATACGCAGATCTCACCTTCGCTGCCGGGAGACGTAAGAATATTTCCATCAGAATCCCTTATTGTCACTTCTCTTCCCGGAAATGGAATTCCGAGAGGCAGGGGATCATCTTTTTCATATTTTCCCGGTATCTTATAGTAGGTACAGTTGCATGTGATTTCAGTCGGTCCATATAGGTTTACATACATGGCATCCGGCAGATTTTCCTGCCATATACGAAGCTGCTTTATCGGCATTACTTCACCTGAGAACATCACCCGCCTTATTTCAGTCGGTATCTTATATTTAAATCCCTTCATACCTGATATGATGCAGACGGCTGACACGGCCCAGGTCAGGCTTGTGACATGATTATCAATAAGATAATCGATGAGCTTTGCCGGCATAGAGAAATATTCCCTTGGTATGAGAATAAGGCGGGCACCGGTGAAAAGAGATGTATATATGTCTTTCACGGATACATCAAAGTCAAACGGAGCCTGATTTCCTATGATGTCATTTTCGGAAAAAGAAAAAATACGAGAAAAATGACCTATAAAATCAACTACATCCCTGTGGCTTATAAGCACGCATTTCGGAATGCCGGTAGAACCTGATGTGAATATGCCGTAAAGCGGTGAATCAGGCTTTATTACTGAAAGACCCGGGCATTCTTCATCAGATTCGTCCGCACCTTTTTCGATCTCAAAGAAAGAGATTTTCTTTCCCTCAAAACTGATTTCTTCAGTTTTATCCCTTAGGCTGTCTTCAAAAATCAAGGCGGCCGGTTTCAGAACGTCCAGAATCTTATTGATTCTCTCGCCCGGCTGCTCGGGGTCTATCACCACATAAAAACAACCGGCAAAAAGTGACGCAGCCATCATTGTAAGAAGCCTTGAGGACTTATCTGAATAGATGGCTATTGGTCTTACTTCTGATTTATTTCCTCCGATCTCTTTTCTTATGAAATTTCCATATCTTTTAGCCAGACCGTATATTTCATCAAAGGTAAGACTTCCTATTGGATCAGATACAAATGTCTTTCCGGAAAAAATCTCTGCGTCTCTTTTTATTATCTCAGGTATTGTCATCATGCGATCCATTTTCAGCTCCCTTTGTCTCAATGCTCATCCTGTATTTTAAGTCTGTTTTGTCAATCTTCTTAAGCGCTCTGTCTTCTGCCTTTGCATATGTCAGGTATTCCCTGTCCCATAACCTTTCGGTATGGATATCAGCTGAATATTCAAGATCAACATTATCCATTATCCATCTGCCGAGATATGCGGTGGTCTTCATGGCTCCAGATGCATTCAGATGGTCTCCGTGGTCTCTCGTATCCGTCTCCCAGCTGATGTTCATGTCCTTTACCCGGCTGTTAAGATCCACATAAGGGATATTCCTTTTTGCCGCGAAGCGGGTAAGAAAAGCCGTCTTTTTCCTGTTATAGCACCTCGGCGAAGGGGCGGAATACATCACAAGCTCGGCGCCGTTTTCTGCGCAGAGCCTCCGGATCTTTTCGAATGATCTGACTCCTGATCTCGTGATCTCGTTTCCTGTCACGACCTTGTCATTGGTTATGCGTCCATCATAAGGTCTCACCTTTGCGCTCACATTATAACCTTTATAGACCTTCCGTCTCTTGCCCGGATCCACTGCCAGTTTCCACATGCTGTGGTTTTTGATAAATGGAATTCTTTTATAAATAGCCCCTGCCAGCTTTCCGCTGTCATTATCCATCGGCTTTGAACCGCCGCTGAACCTGAAGAGGTTATTGGTCTCCATCAGTACCACCCTGGGTTTCTGTCTCTTGAAAGCAAATTTCAAAAGGTCATAGGTCTCTCCAATTTTAGCTCCCGCCTGTCCGGCAGCAAAACTGGTGATGCCGTACTCCTTCCAGAATGACATAGGAGAAAAGCTCGTATAGCTCTCCGAATCTCCGATCACAAGGACATCTATCGAATCTTTTTTCTCCTTTGCAAGCTGCATGTATATCCTGTTTCTGCCGAAATAGAGATTGTGTTTCTGCATAAAATCAGGTGTAATAATAACATTCATTATGCTTATCACCACAAGGAGAATTGCCAGAAATACTGCCGGTTCCGCCATCGTTCTCTTTTTCATCTCTACTTGCCTCCTAAAATCCTGCATAAATAAGGTCTACCGGCTGATATCCGGGTCCGTATGCTCCAAAGATGATGATCGAAAATATCAGGAAATAATATACGCTCCACCTCTTCGGCAGCGACAAAGACGGTATCTTTTCAAAAAGATCCGGATCTTTTTCGAGCTTAAGATTAATAAAAATAACAAGGGCGCTCGCGCATATGATCACAAGCAGATCACCCACATCAGCTCCTATCTCAAGAAGCTGTCCTGACGAAATGTTTCCATCCCAGGGTCCCTGGAAAAGCCGTCTCATCATTCCGGCAAACTGAGAGAAAGTGTCGCATCGGAAAAGTGTCTCTCCTGTAATGATAATAAGGAATGTCCTTATTCTCCTGTAAATCGTGAGTCCTCTTGAATTCCATGCCACACCGGCCTTTTCAGCCAGCTTTTTCTCTCCCGGTTCAATGGCCACTCCGATAAAGAGGATGATGAAATAATAGACTCCGTACAGGATATAGGTCTCTTTCGGTCCGTGCCAGAGACCGTTCAGCATCCATACAGGGAAGAGGGCAATAGCTGAAACTACAAGGTTTGTAAGATATGTACCAGCGTGTTTCCTGCCATATTTTTCCCATTTCTTCATAAGCTTTGAAGCAGATACGGGATAGAAAATATATTCCTTGAACCATACGCCCAGAGTGATATGCCATCTTCTCCAGAATTCAGCTGCGTTCTGGGAGAGGAAAGGCTGCCTGAAGTTCTCCGGAAGTCTGATTCCGAAAAGTCTTGCAGAGCCGATCACTATATCTATGGTTCCGGAAAATTCCATATAGAGCTGGAACGTCACGACCACTCCGGTAATAAATATCATAAGTCCCGTGAAATGGCTCTTTGCATCGAAGAGAATGTTTACCATGTTGTTCATCCTGTCGGAAATAAGCATTCTCTTGAAGAGTCCCCAGCCTATCCTTAATACCCCGGGAAAGAAATTCGCTGCCGTAATATCAGCACCGGCAAAAAGCGTACCGGCTACATCATCCCATCTGGCTATGGGGCCTTCCATTAAAGTCGGGAAGAATGTGAGGTAGAGGAGGACTTTAATTGGATTTTCCTCTGCCCTTATTCTCTTCCAGTGCACATCCAGGAGATAGCTCACAGCCTGGAGAGAGTAGAAGGAAATTCCAATCGGAGACAGGATCTTCATCGGAGAGAAAGCTCCTCCCCTGCCGAAATTATCCGATAATCCTGAAATAATCGAGAGTGTAAAATTGGTATATTTAAGACCGGCAAGGATCAGCACTACAAGAGTTACTGAAAAAGCCGCTATCCTGCCTGTCTTTTTCTTAAGCTCCGCCCTTTTAAGTCTCTCTCCCTTCGGCTTCGCACTGTTCTCATCAATGATTCTCTGCATGATGAGCCCGCCGCCCCAGGTAAGTGCAGCCGTCATAAGAGTCCATACGATAAGCTTTCCGCTGAAGGAGAGGAAAAAGATGACGCTGAATACAGCCAGCGTGATGTATCTGTATTTCTGCTTTGTAAGACTGTATGATATAAGTGCTATCGGCAGGAATATCATCAGGTATATGTTTGTGTTGTAAGCCATAAATAACCTCATTAATATACGGCCTGTGACTGCCGGCGTCTCCGGCATCCCACAGACCGTATCTTAATATAGGCTACTCGTATTAAATAATAATAAATATATTCTTAAGATTCCTTAAGATTACGAGATTGCTTTTACTTCAGTTCCTCCTCTATGGATTCCTTCAATTGTTTGAATTTACCAAGTCTCTCCTTTGTAACCTCCGGATAATGAGGATCCATATCTACAAGAGTGTTGCACAGTATCTCGCTCACCACATACCTCATATACCATTTATGATCAGCAGGCACCACATACCACGGTGATTCAGGAGTTGAGGTCTTGTTGATGGCATCCTCGAAAGCTTCCTGATATTTGTCCCAGTATCCTCTCTCCTCCCAGTCGCTCTCAGAGAATTTCCAGTTTTTCTTGGGTTCTTCGATCCTAGAGAGAAATCTCCTGGCCTGTTCTTCCTTTGACACATGAAGAAAGATCTTTACGGTACGTATACTGTTCCTATAGAGATAATGCTCGAAGTGCCTGATATCCTTGTACCTGTCTTCTATCACTTTATCGGTATCGATCCTGTCAGCATGGGCTTCGGTAAGATAGAGTTTTTTCACCTTGGCGATCAGCACATCCTCATACTGCGAACGGTTGAATATGGCTATCTCGCCCTTTGCCGGCACTTCCTTCTCTATTCGCCATAAGAAATCATGCGCCTTTTCTTCGGAAGATGGCGCCTTAAATGCGGCCTCATGCACTCCGTGCGGACTCAGGCAGCTGAGAACCGACCTTATAGTTCCGTCCTTACCGGCTGCGTCCATTGCCTGAAAGAGGAAAATAACCCCCTCTTTCTTTGCGGCATAGAGTTTTGCCTGCAGACGGTCCATCTGCTTATCATTCTCCTCCATCTGCCTTAAAGCCTCATCCTTGTCATGACAAAGCTCAGTCTCATCTGTAGGAGCATCTTTTATCGAGAAATGTCCTGAGCCGTCAAAGCAGTATTTTTTCAACAACTTTTCTCTGTCTTTTCCCATAACTTTCCTCTTTCCTGGCTGAAATCTCACGCGTCATAAAACTCAATGATTACATGAAGATTATACAGCATTGGAATGAAGAGTAAATATTCCTGATGCAGCAGTAAGAGTAAGCATAAGCGCCAACATTAAGATCGCGTTCTTATTTAGATTTACTCCGGTCTTAGGAGATCTGATATCAGACTTCATTCTTCCGTTCGGTTTTGAGCCGGCATTTTTTGATGCTCCATTTATTGTTTCTGCCTTTACGGATGTGCCTGCGGCAGCTTTCTTCGGAAGAATGTGGAAGGTGGTTTTCACGGGATTCGTCGTGCCGTATTTATATTTAAATTCTACGATATGATCGCCTGCAGAGAGCGTATTTAGGAAGGAATCCTTAAGAGTGACTATAGTAGATCCTTTCTTTACGGTGTAATTTGACTTGTCGACCAGCTTGTTATCGATATAGAGAGCCTGGAACTGGTCGAAGTCGCCGTCCGACTTTATCGTGAGGCCTTCGCTGCTGCCATAGGTATATGACGGCTCGACGGTTGTGATCTTGTAATCCACAGCCTTTGTCTCAGTCTTTGCAGCGATAGCTGTAAGGACACCGGAATCATTTGAATAATAGACCGTACCGTCAGAGCCTACCGTCACCTGAGCATCACTAAACTGATCAGCAAGGCCTTTTGTAAGTTCCTGATAACTTACCGCATCCATCAGCTTATTATCTTTGAAGGAAGAACTGATGACGCTTCCGGGCCGGTTAAACGATGCAGTATAAATTAATGTATTATCCTTGTCGGCAGGATCTGTAACTGCTTTTATATCGTAGAGCTTGCCTGTTCCCTTGGTATCAGCCGAAGCCAGAAGATCCAGTGAATTCTCATCATATACAAATATGGAGCCATCATTTTTATCTTTCTGCCCGCTGATATAGATTTTTCCGTCCTTTATCTCGGGGCTGGATATCGTATAATCTGCATTGATATTAACTTTAGAATCCACTCCAAGAGTTCCATCAGCCTCATCGAATTTCGTCTTATGAAGTTCCGGAACCTTTCCACCTGTGCAGGTCAGATAATATAAATAACCATTATCATATTTTATGGAAGAATAAATGCGGTTTTCAGATTCCTTTGTCTGACTGTTGACTTCTCCATCCTCATCAGCTCCTGCGCTATATACTTTGAGGTAACCTCCGTTGTCTCCGTAAATTACAAAGTTACCGACAGCTGCCGGAGCCGTATTGCTTATGGCTGAATCACCAGAATGAGGATTATTATGAGGATTATTATCAGTATTTTTCCAGACCATAGAACCCGTATCAGCATTCAAAGCGAAATCGTCCGAGCCGTTATTTCCATAAATATAACCATCATAGAAAGTAAGAGGTGAATTGCCATAGGATGTTGAAGCAACATCGTCGCATTCCCATGCTTTTTTCAGGTCATCGGCATAGTAAGCGCTGACACTGCTGTAAGAAATCGCGCAATTTTGCACAAGCAGGACATCCCTGCCGTTTGATTTTCCTTGGGACAAAAAAACGTTATATCCGTTTTCAACGCCGGATACACTCTCAAGGCTCTCCGGATCCACTTCTCCGCTTACTGAGCCTTCCTTTATCTTATAAAGATATCCGCCTGATACTATATATACATAGCCATTCAGCAAAACTACCTGTGTAGGATTGTTATACCAGGTATTAGAGTCTCTTTTGACCTTGCAGGACCATTTCAGCTCAGTATCGGAAAGCGTGCGTGGAAGATAGCCATATGTTCCGGCTGCTCTGACAGAGAAGCTATTCCCCGGTGCATTCGAAACAGCACCGGCAAGCATAAAGCCGGCAAGCATATAAGACAGTAATTTTTTCTTTTTCATAGAATTTCCTTCCTGTATTTAATAAAAATTATTGAAACCATATTTTACTTTTATTCTCTCCAGTTTCCTTAGTACCGTATTACCAAAGAGAAAAGTCACAAAAGCCGCTCTGAACGCGTGCCAGAGATCATAGGGCAGGCCGCTGATATAGAAAATTTTAAGAGTATTGCCAAATGATCCGTCAAACCCGTTTCCGGGAATTGCAAGAGATGTCACTGTGGCGCATAGATTCATCACACCTCCGTAAAGTATCAGCACCGTAAAAAAAGTAAAAACAGTAAGCGTGATATTGTCAGCCGGCAGACGCTTCCTCTGCAGCAGCGCACCTGCTATTAGACCTGCCGCGCCGAAGAGATAAATGCGCCAGCCGAAAAATGTATTATCTCCCATAGGAAAGATGAGAAAATGCAGATAGGCTATAGCTTCAGCTATCATTACAGTAATAAGGGGACCAAGTATGATCCGGAAGCTTCTGGAATTTATCCTGTTTTCCTCAAACCATCTGCCGTGCCTTATCGATGCCGGGTCAACCTTATTAAAGGAAAACCCTGCCAGATATCCCATCATTCCCCAGGCAAACATCTGCCAAGGCGTCCATGCCCCCTGCCCCAGAAAGAAGTTCACGATAAATCTCGATAGCGCTCCGACAAGAAATCCGGTTTCCGGACCGAATGCTATTCCCGATATGATTACAAGTGAAGTGCCCATCTGGACAGGGAGTATCTGAAGTGACAGGAGGTCTCCCACTACCGTCATCGCAGAGAGTATAGCTGTCATTACAGTCTCTCTGGCTCTCGGCGGCCGTTTCTCATACATAATAAAAAACGGTAGAATAGTCTCTGCAAGGATCAAAAGGCTTACCAACATATAATGGCGTCCGAGAAAGAGAAAAAACGTGATTCCGATAGTAACCGGGATCAAAAGAAACAAGACGGCAAGTGAAAAGAAAGTAAGCCGCTTTTTCTGTTTCTCATATGATTTAATTCCTGCATCTTCCATATTCATACTTCTCTTTTAAAGCCGTGACGCACTGCTGTACAGTCACGCAGTCTTTCAGATACCCGCTTGATATCCTGGCAGCTGCTGTAGTATAGAATCTGTTTTCCGAGAAAAAGGTCTTCGGATCTGATCCTTTGCCAAGTCTCCCGTCAAACATCATAGCGGTCCTGTCAGAATACATAGCGGCAAATTCCAGGTCATGAGTCACCAGAACCACGGTCTTTCCCTTGTCCTTTAATTCCATAAGTATGTCGGCCAGACTCTCTTTCGAATAAGGATCGAGTCCCTTAGTCGGCTCATCGAGAAGCAGAAGTTTTGGATCCGGAAGCAAAAGTTTCCCAAGTGCCAGCCGCTGCTGTTCCCCGCCGGACAGGTCGTATGGGTTTACATCTCCTTTCCCGGTAAGTGAAAGTCTTTCGGCAAGGGCAGAGAAAATTTCATTTTCTTCTCTCTCTTCATCAGGATCAGACGGACTCTTCCTCATCTCCTGCCACTCCTCTCTCGCGCTTATACCGTGGAAAAGAGCCTTGGGATCCTGGGGCAGGAGAACGAGCCCTCCGCTGCCCCTTTTTATATCAGAGACAGTCTTTACCCTTTTACCAAAAGATATGTATTTACCGTGACGAAAAGGCAGAGCTCCGGACAGGAGCTTTAACAGTGTGCTCTTGCCGCTGCCGTTTCCACCAACGATTGAAAAAATCTCGCCACTTCTTATCTCTAATGAAAGGCCATTAAGAATCAGCGGTCCGTCTCTCGTATATCTGAAACTGATTCCATCAGCTAGAAGAAGAAACTGATCTTTTTCTTCTGACTTTTCATCCATCGTCCGGCTGCCGGGTTCAGAAGATTTACATGCCCTACTGCTGCCGGGTCCAGAAGATTTGCATGCCATGCCATTCCCCGGTTCACAAGATCTACACGTCATGCCATTGCCAGGTTCAGAAAAAATACCTGCCATCATCTGCCTTCCGTCTCTCACCGATATCGGCATGCTGCTGTCGTCAATAATCTTTTCACCTGAAACGGAATTGTACCCGGCCGCTATCCTTGACGCCGACGGATATTCCGGGTCATCCATGCGGCAATGTGCCAGAAGCTGACAGGGAGTGCCCTCGTATTTTATCTCTCCGTCCTGAAGCCTCATCACATACTCAGCCATTCCGAATACTTCTTCCAGCCTGTGTTCGGTCATTATTATTGTAGTGCCAAGCTCGTCATGGACACGCCTCACACATTCCAGAAAACGGGATGCTGCGAGCGGATCAAGCTGCGCCGTCGGCTCATCCAGCAGGAGGACTTCAGGCTCCATGACCACCACCGAAGCCAGATTCAATATCTGCTTCTGCCCGCCCGAAAGCTCGTCGGTATCAGAATAAAACCAGGGCATAATGCCGAGAAAATTCACGATCTCGCCAATACGTCTCTCCATCAGCTCCTGATCGCAGCCCAGATTTTCCAGTCCGAATGCCAGCTCATGCCATACCTTATTTGTCACTATAGAAGCGTCAGGATCCTGTGACACAAAACCCGTTATAGTAGATGCAGCCTTTAGATCCATGTCAGAGACCCTGCTGCCGTGAATGAGAATTTCTCCATTTAACAATCCGTAAGGCGCGGCGCTTTTTTTCATCAGGCGAAGAAGGGTGCTCTTGCCTGAGCCGGATGGTCCTGTGATAAGATAAAAGCCGCCTTCTTTAAACGATACATTTATATGGCGAAGAGCTGCCGTTTCACAGTTCGGATAAGTGAATGACACATCATTAAATGTAATTATTCTTTCAGGCATTATCGTCACCCCTCTTCCATCTGATCTCAGAAACTACCTCCATGCAAAGAGGAAGAATGAAAAGCAGAGCTGCCAGAAGATAAAGAAGGGGTTCCAATCCCGTCGCTGAAAAAGCCATCATTAAAGACGTTTTTTTACTCCCACCCATCGGGTATGACGTAAACCGCCCGACTCCCTTTATGATAAGAAAGAGGCAGACTGAGGCCAGAGCAGATTCCACGGCAATCACCGGAATGTCACTCTTTTTTATATGATATCTCATATATGAAGTCCTCTTTCCTATTCCATATCCTCTTTCTTCCATGGCGTTGCCGCGCTCTATGGAAGTCTCGAGGCTCCATGTCAGGACGCAGTCAAATTCACGTACCGACTGTCTCATTTTTCCGAAGCCTGAATGTCCGTCATGTCCCATTGCGATCTCAGCGGAATGCACTTCCGTAAATCTTCTCTTCAGCATGGGTATGTATCTAAGCATCATTGATATTGTAAGCCCGGTCTTGGGGGCAACGCTGCCAAAGAGCCATATCATCTTCTCATCCGTAATTATTTTATTTTCAGACATAAACCATAAGATTACAGCAATAATGATAAGACCATTTAAAAAACCTCTGAGCATAGCTTCAAGCGTCATGGGATTGCCGTTTAAGTAAAAAAGAACGTGGGCTCCTGTATGCACGGTGAGAAAGTTCACCGCTCCTGTCAAAGGGATGATCAGGCAAATCTTAAAAATGGTTAAAAGCGCCTTTTTCCCGGAAAGACGAAGAGAATAAAGTCCGGCAGCTGTCAGAGATATTGCTGTTATTATCGGATTATTTGTGCTCATTGTAATGATCTCTGCATATGAAAAAAATAAAAACGCAGTCAGGGGATGCAGGTCATTTAAACTGTCGTATGTCACTCTTTCTCCTTCATGTCATATTTGTATAATCATTTACATAGGTCCAGACAATTCTGTCGCCGTCAGAAAGCTTATAATCTGAGCAGCTTCGCTGAGGAAAGCTTCCGTTGACAGAATACATCCATCCGCTTGCGGAACCGCTGTCGAATTCCTTGAATGAATCTATCTCATATACATACATATCGTATATACTGTCTCTCGCTCCCATCTCTATTCCCGCTGCCTGACAGGATGTGACAAGAGCGTCATATACGGTATCAGTGTCTTTCATGGAAAGTTTAGTCGAAAGAAGTGTCCCGCCTGATGACGCAGCTCTCTCTCTGTCATCCTGGTTTATAAGTTTCTTTGAATTTTCTCCGCTGATCCTTGAAATATCTATAGTCAGGGTAACTGTGACATTGTCTTTATCGGCAGTGCTGTCTCTTGTCTTATCATCTGAAATTCCATTCGATGAACTGCTTTCTTCGCTTTTAGCCGCCGGATCATTATTACCGGATTTACCTGCCGGATCATTATTACCGGAAGATGGGGAGGATTTTTCAGTGCTCTTCCCGGAAGATTTTTCTGTGATTTTATCAGAGCCTTTTTTCGCTGAAGACGTAGATCCCTTAACGGATGAAAGCTTCTTTTTATTTGATTCGGATTTTTTATCATCAGAAGAAGTATTATTTTTATCAGAACCGAATTTTTTATCAGAAGCTTCATCTTTTTTATCAGAAGCAGATTTTTTATCCGTTTCGGAATTTTTCTTATCGGAAGAATTGTATGTATGTGACGATGCAGAGTCTTTCTTCATCGAAATGACATGGCGCTTTGCCATCTTTGGAGCAGAAGCTGACTGTATATTGGAATGTAAAAACCAGGCCGCTCCTATGAAGAAAAGAATAAATGCGATAAGAATGTATCTTCCTGCTCTTTTATGGAACAGGGCATAGCTTATTTTCACCAGAATCTTTTTAATTTTATCAATAAATTTCCGCATAATAAAACTCCGCTCAAACGGGCGGAGAAAATACGTACACGAAAAAGAGGCTATGCCATACATAGTCTTTCTGACGCGAATAAGCTCTGTCCCTCTGCCCGGACAATCTTAGTCAAAGATATAAGACAGGTCTCCTGACTCCAGTGATTTTTTTCCGACGCGCCTTCTCAGGATATATCCCAATGGCATTCAAGCGTCTCAACTGCTACAGTAGTGGCTGCTGCTCCGGATTCGCACCGGATTCCCTATTAAGCAAAGAGGCCGCGCTGACCGCGTTACCTCTTTACATCTTATACCCAGTCAGCTATTTATTATAATTATTTAAGCGAATTAATCAATTATAGTTTACTTTTATTGCTGATTATAAAATAATGCAATTACTGTTGAATCGCAGCTTCAGAATATGCCGGACACCGGCAGCTTTTCGATCCCGCCGAAACGCTCCCTGAACGCAAAGCGGAAGGGATAACCGGTTATCCCTTCCATAGGCGCGAATTCAATTCTTAATTTATCACTCCGGCAGCTCATTCGAGATTCTCCGGTCCGAAGCTCTCCGGCAGCAGCTCCTCAAGAGTAAATATTCTAAGGTCATCCGGTTTACCCAGGATTATTCGAAATTTTGATGGATCAGGGCAGAATTCTCTCAGCACCTGCCTGCATACTCCGCATGGGGGATACATTCCGGATACGCTGCCGCCACGACCGCCGGCGACGGCTATGGCCGAAAAACTCCTGACTCCGCTGCTTACGGCCTTGAATACCGCCGTCCTCTCAGCACAGTTCGAAGGGGAATAGGCTGCATTTTCAATATTGCATCCCTTGAAGACTTCGCCATCTTCGGAAAGAAGTGCCGCGCCTACGAGCTCGCCGGAATAGGGAGCATAAGCATACTTCCTGGCCTCTATGGCCAGCTCCATTAGTTCTCTGTCAGAATAAACCGCTTTTTTCATTATCACATATCCACCGGCGGATGCAAATCCCAGTCCGGAAAACAGCTTGCAAACCCTTCCAGATTCTGAGTCAGAACGATCTTGTCACTGTCATCTGCTGCTGTGTCCTGATCGTCTCCGAACATTGCAGAAAGCTCATCCATTGCGTTATTATTATCTGCCATATTTATCTACCCCCTTTATCAGGCGACATTCTCTATGCCGCTGTTTTCAAAATCCGATACAGTCTTTTGTACTTCATTCCACTGGTCGAGACACTTGTTAAGCGTATTCTCTCCATTCATCTGCAGACCGCTGTATTTCTGGTTCAGATTGCTGATGGATAGCGCATGATTCTTCTTCGCGCCGGAAGACTTGATGAGAAGGACCGCTCCGGCGATAAGACAGATAATTCCAAGCGGAAGCACTGTGAAAAGGCCTATCGCCCCGGCTATCAGAAGCCCTATAGCGGAGTACATAAATGCCTTTGTTTTATCTTCTTTATCTATCTGATTCTTCTCGTTTGCATAGCACTGATTGAGATAAGAATCATATTGAGTCTTTAAAGTCTCTCTGTTTTGCCCGTCAGCTGATGTGCCGGTCCAGCCATTGATCTCCAGAGTAATGTCCTTAGGGAATGTTTCTTTTTTCTCCGTGATATATGATTTGTAACCTGCGTTGATATAATTTCTGAGGAAGGAAAGGGCAGTCCTTCTCTCTGAAGGACGGGAATTTTCAGGCGAAATGATGGCCTCATTATACTGAGATATGAGATCCATCCGCTTTTTAGTCTCATGTTCCCGTCTCGCGTTCACGATATCCCTTGCCTTCTCTTCGTCTCCGAGGCAGGCCTTTACGGCTTCGCAGTATCTCTCCTGTTCGTGAAGTTCTCTTTCCTTGCTCTCTGCGGACTGCACCAGCTCCACCAGACGCTCATCAATAAGGCGGTTCAGGTCTTCCTTATCTACCTTGGATTCGTCTATCCGTCTGAAATTATCGGTGATAGGGTCTACGGCATCTATTCTTCCAAGATATGCGGCTATGTATCTGTATTCCTTGGCACAGGCTTCGAGTTCAGGATATTTGCCTGACTCGTCCTGAGTAAATTCTCTGAGATAACTCGTCCAGACATCATTTTCAGTCTTCGCGAAATCGGAATCTTTCTCGCTGATTTGAGAGATCCAGTTGCTGATGTAGTCGTCGCAGATATGTTTCTCATCAGCTCCAAATATGCCGTTTATATATGCATCGATATATACAAGGGTATCCTCTTCCATATCAGCTGCGTTCTGAGTATTGAAGAATCTGGACAGCCACTCGAAGCAGGTGGATGTCCTTCCGTTTCTCTTGCAGATAAGAGCCATTAGAAGAGATGTATGCTCTTCGTCACGTCTCATTGCTTCCCGGATAGCTCTGTCAGCCAAATCATGGTCATTGGAGATCCATGCTGAAACTGCGATAAGCACAGGCGCGAGCCAGTAATCATGAGTCGTGATCATCAGCTCTTCTGATACGCTTGAGATGGTCTGCTTCCTTACAAGCGCGGCATCCGTTGCCTGAAGGATACCTATCATGGATTCACGGACCTGCTTGTATTTGCCGAATCTTCTCTCTATCTCCTGACGAACGGAAATAAGCTCTGATGTAGCACGCTGCAGAGCGGCATTCCTCTCCTGCTTCATCATGAGTTCCTCAAAATCAGCTTTCAGCTGTTCACAGTAAGCCCTGGCCTCCTGAGCAGCTCTTGTTGCCTCTTCCTGCTGACTGCTAAGGTAACTGAGTTGCGACTCTATACTCCTGAGCTCTGATGTAACAGCACTTAAATCAATTAGATCTGCTGACACTTTCTCCTCCTTTAATAATAACGATCTGAAAAAATTTACTTATATCTACGAATTTTCATTCAATTCTGAGATGAAGTCCTTCTCCGCTTCAGCGTATGCCTGGGCGAACTTGCTGCTGTAGTCGCTCTTTTTCATCGAGCTTATTATTTTCCCAACACGCTTTACATAATTATTGAAAAAATGCTCTGACCTGGCTCTCATAGAAAATGTATTCGTCACATACGGAGAGTCGGGATTGGTCTTTATTCCCTTAAGTAGCGTGATGCAGGTCTTCGGTATATTGCAATTTGCGGCAATATCTGAATACAGCTCGCACCTCTTTTCCGTCATGAAATCATCAGACGGGTATCTTGATATGCAGTAGGGACTTATGGTGTCAATGAAATTCTCAAGGCTGTCTCTGTCTTTCGGACTCTGCATATTCGGGATCACGAGAGTAAGCATCTCCTCTTCATAGCCTCTCAGGTTATATTTGGCTGCGATAAAAAGCTTTAAAAGATCGCGGATCTCATCGCCCTCTACTTCTTTTATTCCATCAGCTTCTCTGAAGAAATCTCGGATCGAATTATATTTCCCAAGCTCATACTCATCGAGATATGAAAGGATAAAGAGTGCAGGCAGGCTGTCAAGCATCACATTCAAAACATCACCTGCAAACCTCCTCGCAGTCTCCCTGTTTCCGCTTGTAAATGCCTTGATGGCATTATCAAGTACCAGAACGACTTTGCCGTTCATAGCCAGCTGCGATCTTGAATAATACTCTCTTTTCCCGCATTGGTTACATATAAGTATCCTATTTTCAGCATCAAATGTCACATCACTGCTGCCGCAGCCGCTGCATGTAATTCCTGATAATTCCATCTTGTCACCTGATTGATCCGTTCATGGAATTCATGATCTTTATTGTTCCTGCAGCTTCATGGATCTTTGGCACGACAGCGGCGGGATCAGCATTGCTTTCGATCATAGCTCTGATTTCATCCATCTGGGTCCTGAATTTGGTCTCAAGATTCTGATTGAAGTTCTGAGACATATTAGGGCTGAAAGAGATAAGCTCGCATAATTCTCTCATAGCTTCCTTTTCAGCAGGATCTACAGTCTCAGCCATAACACCGGTGGCCAGTGAACGGAAACTTGTGACAGCTGCTGTCTTGTTTCTCATTTCTATTGATGTATCCTGCACCCTGTCCCTGTAGGACATTGTGAATATCATGACAATAGCATAGAAAACAAGTATTGCCACATCAATGGCTATCGGAACCATCATGTGAAGATTCTTGAAATAAAGCATACAGAAAACTGTATTGCAAATAACTGAGAATGCAATATATATGCCCGTCACGATATAAGGCAGGGCGTCGATTTCAGTTGTGTCCCTGTTCTGTCTGACATTATCAACGAGGATCAGGGCGATTATAGACACTACGAAAGAGCCTGCTCCGCCAATCAGACCTATAAAGCCGTATCTTCCGAGTAAAGGCAGCTTAATTATTACAAGCATACCGAGAATCCATACGACTGCCAGAAGAGCAAGCGTTATGATCACACGAATGGTTTTTTTATTCATCTTTTTTCTCCTCTGTGAGCTTTGCGCCGCACTCGTTACAGAATTTTGCCCCGGGCTCAAGCTCATGTCCGCATTTAGGGCACTTCAGTTTCCCGCCGAGCTTAGTTCCGCACTCCTGACAGAACTTTGCTCCGAGCGGATTCATATAACCGCATGAAGGACATTTTATTTTTGTCTCAAGCTTGGCTCCGCACTCCAGGCAAAATTTTGCTCCGGCAGGATTTACATGGGAACATTCAGGACATACAACCGTATTCCCGGCAGCCTGACTTGCAGCAGGGCTCTCTAAATTTCCAACCGTCTCTCTGGCCAGATTGGAAAATCCCGCTCCTACTGCTCCGCCTACTCCTACGCCCATTCCGAGACCCATTCCGGCTCCGAGGAAAGCTGATGAAGCGCTGCCCTCATTTGAAGCGGCAGACTGCATGACATCCATTCCACGTTCCTCGTGATAAGAATAACCCTCACGCTGACGCTTTCTGGCAATGGCTTCGGACTCGATATCCATCTGCTTGGCATTGGCTTCTGCCTCTAGCTCCTGACGCTTTTTCTGGATCTTCATCTCGTTGATTGCAGCCAGATCCTCTTCGAGCGGCTGTATGCTTAAGAAGGAGAAATTATCCAGAGTCATTCCGAAATCCTGGAAATATTTGACCAGTGATTCCTTCATCTGATCGGAAAATTCGGAATAATGCGATGACATCTCCAGAATGCCTATCTTCTTGTCAATGATGGCTTTACCCAGAAGGTCAGGAATTCTTTCAAGTATCTTGGCACGGAGAAAATCTGTAAGCTCCTGTCTGGAGTACTGCGAGCGGGTGCCTACGACCTTCATCAGGAACTTTCTCGCATCCACTACAGCCTGTCCGGCGTCTTCCTGATCAAGGTGGGCTCCGAAGAGGCCATAGGCTCTGACATGAACGTTTACTCCCTCGACCGGATCTTCGACTATAATAGGACTCTGCGTGCCCCATCTCAGTTCGTTCATATATGTGGAACTAATAAAATATACGACAGAGTGAAATGCACTCGAACCGCCCGTCAGCGCGTGTGTCACATTACGGAAAGGAGCGAATCTCGAATCTCCTGTATCCAACTTGATCTTGCAGGGACCTATGAATACTGATACCTGAGATGCGCCTGAACCGTCCTGATTCATGGAATCTCCGGCCGTAAGATTGTTGGTGAACACCGCTATCTGTGACTGATCCACCTGCAGATATGATCCGTTGGGAAAGTCTTCATAAGGATAGCGAAAAGCTACAAGAGAGGCTCCCGCGTCATCGCCCGGTTCCCATTTGATATTGTCGACTGAAAATGCCCCGAGGATGCCGCTGTGATGCTCTTCCTTGGGATTTGCACTCTGAAATAGTGACAAATCGTCCTTCCTTTCTTCTTATGCCGGAACTTTTCCTGTCAATCAGCTTCCTTTTCCGCCGGATTTATTTCATTTTACCTGCAGACCCGTGACATAAAAAAGTTCCATCTCAAATTTTGTTGCATGGCCTGTCTGTTATTTTACCATAAATGAGAATGAACAATATAATTTTTTTCAGATTATTATGTAGCTCAGGTATTCCGGATCGGACATCAGATTAATGACCCTGCCGCTTGTCTTTTCTGCGACAATGGGACGAAGCGGATAGCCCTTATTTTGAGAAAGGACTATCATCTTTTTTTCGGTCTTGCCGTTTGACATTGTGATCTCGCTGCCTGACGGATATGCCACCACGCTGTCGAGAAATATTCTCATCACATCCGGATTAAATTTATTGTACATTCCCATCATCATCTCAATTACTTCGTTCTGTCTCTTGGCAGCTTTATAAGGGCGCTTCGTAGCAAGAGCATCATAGACATCCGACACAGTGAGGATCTCAGCATAGATATTGAGCTTTGTTGCGTCAAAATGCAGAGGATAGCCTGAGCCGTCCTGATTCTCGTGATGCATGAGAACGGCAAGCTTTATATCCTCATCTATCTTCGTCGATTTGATTCTCTCATAACCGTAGACGGGATGCTTTTTCATGATTTCAAATTCTTCATCCGTCAGCTTTGCCGGTTTATTCAAAATCTCCGGCGGTACATCGATCTTGCCGATGTCATGAAGGATGCCCGAAGTTGACAGTATGTGCAGGTCGTTATCATCCATTCCGGCATTTCTGCCGATAAGCATGGCAATAGTACCTACGTCAACGCTATGTTTGTAGGTATATTCATCCGCGATCTTCAGCTCGCTCAAATTTATTGAAGTATCAGCCGACTCTTTCATTGCCTTTTCAACATTGAAGGCCAGATCTTCAGCTGCCGATACGCTTTCTTTTTTTGAAACGTCTCCTGAGAAAACGCATTGTATTGCCTCTCTCGCGTGCTCCTTCAGCTCGCTGTCAAAAGCAAATATCCTGTCATCATCAGACGCAGGAATGGAAACCAAAGAACGATCTGTCTGAGAGAGTTCTGATTTTTCCGAACCCGGAACCTGATATTCCCTGCCGTCCTTGAAATAAAAATGAACTTTTTTGTTGAACTTTTTAAGTTTTTCGGCAACGGATGCCGAAACGTCAGTTCCGCGCTTCATAAGGAAAACGCCGTCTTCTGTTACAATATCATCAGAAAGTGTGCTTCCGACAGGCACACGTGACGATATGTCATAATATAATACTTTATCCATAGGAGGATATAATAATCCCTTTTTTATAAATTTTCAATTAATACTTTCAACCTCTAATGGAGCATCTTCGTCGCAAGGATTCATTCGCTTTTTGCCAAGAGATGTCACAGTGGTGGCTCACAAGTTGTGTTTTTCTGTTTGCTCGCACGCGCTTATTAGCGGCTCTCTGACAAAAGCGCGCAGAAATGCTTTAAAATAAATTTTGCATTTGCAATATTCTACAAGGAAGCATTTCTGCTTGAACGATTGTCAACCGAGCCGCAGCTAGCGTGCTCGCTCACGACGAAAAACACAATGTTCGCCACCATCTGTGCATCTCATGGCTTCAATGAATCCTTGCGACTAAGATTTCCGTGTTAATTGATGCAAGCGCATTTAAAGTGCAAACTTCGTTTGCTTGCGCTTGCACTTGTAACATCTCTTCGTGATGTTACATTGTTAATTGATGCAAGCGCATTTAAAGTGCAAACTTCGTTTGCTTGCGCTTGCACTTGTAACATCTCTTCGTGATGTTACATTAAATGTGAGAAGTTTCAGTTTTCAAAAAAAACGCCCGCAAAATTGCGGGCGTCGAAAACAATTTTCTATTTTAATTAAACTTACTTGCAACAATAGCCATAGATATGAATGCATCTATGAAATATGTAATGAGAAGCGATACAAAGATCGTAAGCGGCATCTTCTCTGTATTTGAAGGATCCATGACAGGATGGTCGGTCACGATCAGTACTACTCCCCAGAGGAGACCAGCAGCGAGAGCAAAAAGTCCAAGCACAGGATTAATAAGAGAAAGGACGATTGCGATGACTCCGGTGATCGAGCAGGCAAAGCTCTTCAAAGCGGCCAGGGAAAGCGCCGTCATAAAGGAAATATCGTTCTTTATGATCCGGTTTGCAAGGAAAAGTATCACTGCAAGAATTACCGTAAAAAGAAGCGTCAGGAAAAACATTCCAAAGAATATTCCTGCATAATTCGGACGGACGCCATATTCGAAAAGTTCGCCCAAATCTCCAAACATACTGTTTATTGCACTGCCGGCTACAGAAACTATTTTGGCAGATACAATCAAATATACAAAAGCGGTTATTACGGCCTCCAGAATTATGAAACCGCATGCTAAAGGATATCCGCCGTCTTTTACTAACTTCTTGCCATTCTCGACAGGCTTTTTCAAAATGCCGAAAAATGTACTGAAAAAAGTCGAAAAATAATTTGCCGCGCCATTCTGCTGTGGCATCATATTGGGCTGACTCCACTGTGGCTGACCCTGTGGCTGGTTCCACTGATTCTGCTGAGGCTGGCTCTGTTGCTGGTTCCAGGCATTCTGCTGAGGCTGGCTCTGCATCCCCTGCTCCTTCTGACCAGGCTGCTCAGCTGCCTGTTTCTGTACATTCATGACCGGCGCACCGCATTTAACGCAGAAAGCTGACCCTTCCGGAACTTCAGCGCCACATTTTTTACAAAACATATGTCCCTCCTTTATATTTTATCAAAAATTTCTTTTAATATTTTAACACAACGATGTCATCAATCCATATAATTTTTCAAAAAAAGTTGTTGTTGGTTGGAATAAAAAAGAGATGCCTTTAGAATACAATGATTTCAATGATTTCCAATAATTACAGCGGTTATCCTGCATAGTCAAAACAATCATATTTCTCGTAAATGTGTCGTAATGGATAGGATCTTCCTTATCGGCGCAAAAAAACAGCGACTGCTGCAAGGCAGCGACACAGGAGGATATGGATAACTGGTAATCGTTCCTGGTGAAAGTAATCAGCCCTATCCAGTGCCGGAGACATCTCGGATTGACCGCATCATTAGTCCAGAAAAACGTCCGCATGCCCAGACAGATCAACGGATGACTGTCACAGGCTTCTGCTCAGCAGAAATTTATATAGCGGCATCACATCTATTGTGATTCCATTGGTCTCAATTTTTCTTTCGTCTTCATAAGTCACTACCAGATACTTCATGTCACCATCTGCGGACTCAGAAAATTTAATCAGGCTTTCAATTTCACGGTCATATGAATTCTCATCCAGCGAGTACGCCACCTGCACAGCCAGGTTCTCTTCTGGAATAAAAAAATCTATATCAATTCCCGTAGCCCTGGACTTAAAGTAATAAAACTTTTTGCCATACAGTCTGAGTAATCTGTCCGCAACAGCATTTTCAAGAAACGCAGAATTTTTGTCTATCAAAAAAAGTGAAAGGAATCCATTGTCGATAAAGTAAAACCTGGGAATGCTTTCCTTTTCTGAGAACTTTGCCACATAGTTGGTCAGCCTGAAAATAAGATAAGCATCCTCTGCATATCCAGCATATACAATCGCTGCATCTGTAGAAAATCGTAGACCAGTTGACTTAACAGCTCCTGCCAGCTTATTAAAAGATACCTCGTGCATCACTGTCTCAGCTGTTTTTTTCATTAAAAGCCGCATAGCATCGGGATTTTTAAGCCTGTTTCGTGAAACTATGTCTCCTAGAAGCACCTTATCATAGACACTTTGAATATAGTCGCGTTTTATCTTATAATCCAGGGTTTCCGGCAGTCCTCCGTTATGAAGGTATTCATCTGCGGCTCCTCTGATCTGCCCGGCCTGTGATGTGGTAAGAAGTGCATCGGCATCATGCGGTATATGCCTGTAATCAAGTGCTTCCGAAAACGAAAAAGGCATTATCATCATGGATATATACCGTCCGCCCAGTCTTTCTTCCATTTCACGTGAGAGCATTTTTGCATTGCTTCCGGTTATATAGACCTGCTCCTTATGATCCGCAAGTCTTCTTGCAAATCTTTCCCAACCGTCAATATTCTGGATCTCATCAAAAAAATAATATATTTTTTTGTCTGTGAATTCATGCGCTGACTCAATAATGTCATCAAAATCCCTGTTTGTAAATTCCATCAGACGGTCATCCTCAAAATTGACATAACAGATCTGATTCCAATCTACCCCCGAGCTTATCAGATCACGCGCTTTCTTATAAAGCATAGTGGATTTACCACTTCTTCTGACTCCTACCAGTATGTAATTAGCCCTTTCCTCGAAATGATAATCTCTGTCAATAATCTCAGCATTTTTGATCATCTGCTGGAGATCGAGAATTACTCTTTTTATGATTTCATGTCTCATTACGAACTCCTATCGTCTCTGTACGATGATTTTTATATATTTTATCGTGCTTAGACGATAGTGTCAACATTTATTTTTCGCCGAGACCAAATGAGCTCAGTATGATTTTCTGCGTTTTTGTGACAGCATGGTCTAGCTTCATATCATCTATCTTTCTATTTTGCATAGACATCTCCATGCTCATTCCAGCCTGTCACTCTGACGCAGTTGTTCCCAGCCTTGTAAGAATCATAATCCAGTGATATCGAACAGTTCCACAGTGTGCTTTCATTGCCTCTCCAGAATCGTAAGACTGTCTTTCCTTCATCCTTTGATGTCACTGTATAGATATAAATGTTTCCATCAGGCTCTGCCGTAAGTTTCCTCGGCTGATATTTCTCTGTCCCGCTCATAGCCGCTATATCTATGTCTTTTCCTCCGTTATCTGCCTTTGATGCATCAGAAAAATTCACATAAATAATGGCACTGTCATTCTTCCATGAAGGAAATCCTGACAGATCAAGACAGATCAAATCTCCTGCATGGAAATAGTTCTCTGTATTATGCTCCGACTCTCCCCAGTGACCATGCTCAGGAACTGTGGCAAAATATGTGTTGTTTTTATCTCTTCCTCCTGCGCTCCATGAGTTCCACTGGGTGGACTTTCCTGTATCCAAACGGTTGAACGTTATGTTGTACGCACTCGCCGGGACATCTGTATACCAGGTCATTTCATCGTAATTAGGTCTAAATGAGTAGTCATTCGATAATGTCATTTTAATCTTCCTTTCAAAAAATAGTCACCGTTTTGCATAAGCCCACATACCAGGTGAACGCCCACCATTATGCGCCACCATATTATGTATCCCATATGGAATAAGTTCCATCTTTCCTGGTGTCTCTGTGTGATGCCAAGTATATCCTGTCTCTTCTCCACCTATAAGTTTATTTAAGTATTCAAATTGTACTTTATCAGACTCTAGCCATAAATTCTCAGGAAGATATTCTGTCCTTTTTACTACACCCGCTGCATCAAAATCAGCAAAAATCCCTTCTGCGGTACATAGAACGGATGAATACTCTGTCTCTGTTATCTGATAGCTGACTGTCTTTTTTGAATTGTATTTTGCCTTGCTGATAATGCCTGAAGAGACGTTACTGAAAGGAAGCTCAGATGCTGTTCTGGAATCCGTCTTATCAGAATATATGATATTTCCGATTTTTTCTAATATGCCTTCCGAATTGTCTGTGTCAAGCTGGGCAGCATATTTTTTCAGTTTCGCAAAACCTGATTTGACAGCACTGCGGTAAGCAGACAGTTCTGCACTTTTATCACCTGAATCAAGTGCCTCAAAAGTCTGTTCCTTCAACTGAGATATTAATTTAATGAATTCTTCTTTACTTTTTGAAAAACTTTTCTGATCTGCACATCCGGAAACCAGCTTCTCATATCCGCCGGCAAATGCCTCCCCTGTCTTCCCCATCTGTGTATCATTACCTGAAAGAGCAAGGTCACTTACTGATCTGAGCCCGTCATATCCGACAGTTGCTGTCACAGGGTCTGCCTTTGCAGTATTACTGCCATCCGATGCATGTGACTGCTGAACTATCATATGTCCTGCAATACATACGAACGTAATTGCAGCGGCAAGAATAAGCGCAGTAAATCCCCTTGATGAAAAAATTCCTTCTCGTTTTCCCACTAGGACCTCCTCCGATGAATTATAATTATTTAATGCGGTATAATTGTATCAGTATCCGTACAAGAATTGCAATATCACTTTTTTAAGATTTATATCAGGATTTATCACTCGGATACACATCTTAAACAATGAAAAACTTCGTTGCAAGGATTCTATGAAGCCAAGAGATGCACAGATAGTGGCAAGTTTCCGTAAATCCTTTGTAAAGAAGATGATCCATGGAATGCGGGAAGTCTCAGTTATATATTTGCAGGAGCGTTCAAATGCGAATGACTCAAGCGACGCAGACGGCCGTAAAATGATATAATAGAAAAAATGTTAATTTGTTTTGATGTAGAGTTTTTTATAAGTTAACCGTGCTAAATATGGAAAGTACAATGAAAACCAAGCTGATATCATCCGTTTTATTTTTCGTAATTCTTATAGTTCTTCTCGCTGTCTCCTCGCAGGCATCAATCGCCATATCCAAAATCACAGGAGGAGCTGACAGGAAAATAGAAAACCACATCCGCCCCCTGAACACATTGAAAGAAATTCCGGACAAAACTCTGGATCTTGCCTTCATTGGCGACTCTCTTGTAATGACCGGCATAGACCCTGTCCTTGTGGGAAAAAAGACCGGCATGAATTCGGCAGTTCTGTCAAGTCCCGGCATGACTATGATAGAAGCCTACCACGCTTTTCATGAACTCCTGCAGCGCCAGAACCCGCGCCTCGTCATGTTTGAGACAGACGTACTCTACTTCGGCGGAAACATGGACGGAAGCAAGGAGCTAATATCCGACAGCTACGATAAGGCATTTCCCATCTTTTTCTATCACGATACATGGAAAAACTTTTTTTCAAAGCCCGAAAAACCCGACTCGAATGTAAGAGGATATACACCGATAGACTCGGTTTACCCGAAAGCTCCTGATATGAATTATATGCGTCCCACAGGAAATGCTCTTTCATTTTCATTTTTTAACAGGAAAATAATGAATAAAATAATAGCAGAGTGCAAAGAAAAACATATCGCACTCTGCCTTTTTAGCAGCGTCTGCCCCATGCACTACTCCATGGAGAGGCATAACGCGCTCTCAATTTACGCTGAAAGGAACGGTCTTTCATTTATCGATCTGAATATGCCGGACAAAAAAGTGCCGATAGATCCTCATACCGACTTTTTCCGACAACGGCGAACACTTAAATTCTTCCGGCGCTGCCAAATGCACCGAAGCTCTTCTTGAAGAGATGCATTCGTCATCTTTTTACTGACCCGGAATCCGCCGGCTCCTTCACAGGTTCCAGCAGGTTCATGATTATATTCACACAGCCCTCTATTCCGTAGCTAGCGCTGTTTAAGCAGAGGTCATAATTTCTCGCGTCGCCCCACTTCAGACCGGTGTAATAGTGATAATACTTTGCGTGAATACTGTCGGCAGTTTTCAATACCTTTCTCGCTGTCTTTATGTCGCATCCCTTGATATTCTGGATCCTCTTGATCCTCGATTCAAAAGGAGCAGTGATAAAGATGCTGATGTGAGGTATCCTGTTATTTGTAAGGATCCTGTCAGCCGCACGCCCTACGATGACGAAATCCTGCCTCTTTGCAAGCGTCGTCAGGATCGCTGTCATCCGGAAGAAACTGGCATCGATATAATTCAGTCCGTGATAACGGTTCTTCCTATGGATAAACTGTCTTACCTTTGAAACATTCTCAATGGACAAGAGCTCATCATCGATCTCCGTTCCTATTTCCCCGGAGACGGGAATCTCTTCAGTAGCCTTTTTGACATCTTCGGTCAATTCAAGCTTCCTGATCATATTTGCTATGATTCTGGAATCCAGATAATCAATATGCAGTCTCTCCGCCAGCTCAATCCCCACATGGCTTCCGCCTGACGCGCTGGAGCGGCTGATACAGATAATGAGATGCTGCTTATCCATCCTGTTTTTAAGCGAGAGGGAATTCAGGCTTGCAATGATTGGATCCATAATTCCGGCAGGACCGCCATTCTTGTCAATGAAATCGTGAAAGTCTTTTATCACGTTCTCATATTTTTCAAGGATCTCATTTCGTTTTTCATCATCCTCAATGGTATGAGCCATATTCCCGATCAGAGCCAGCTGCTGTCTCAGGGTAAACCTGACTTCGGGAGTCTCCATGCATCTTATTATTTCTTCTATTCTGGCATCGCGGTCGCCGTGGTAAACATGACCGAGGGCGGAACCGGATGCGTGATATGCCTCTTCATCGAGGTCATATATTCTCTGCGCAAGTCTTATTGCTTCGTTCTTGTCTGACATAATGGCCTCCTTTCTATATGAAGAATATCAAAGCATCAAGTATGAATACCGGTATCAGTATTGAAACCGACCACTTCATATAACCGAAGAAGGACGGCATCTGGACTCCGTTCTCGTCCGACATGGATTTGACCATGAAGTTCGGAGCGTTTCCTATATATGTATTCGCGCCCATAAAGACAGCTCCGCATGATATGGCTGTCAGCATTTTCACGGGAATAATGCCAAGTGAGGTGTGGAGGCCGCTCTTGAATCCGAGAGCGCCTGCAGTCGTCAGGAAAACCAGATAGGTAGGCGTATTGTCAAGGAAACTTGAAAGTGCTCCGGTCGAAAAAAACATCTGCACAGGCGTCGTGAGACCCAGGTCGCCGCCCTTCTGTTTTAAAAGTATCAGTGCGGGCTGCATGGTAAGGAAAATTCCTATGAAAAGGATTGCAACCTCCTCTATAGCGCCCCATGTGAAGTGGTTTCTGGTGCGGATCTCTCTGTCAGTCGTCCTGAATGACAGAAACGCAGCCAGAAGAATGATCGCGACTTCGATCACGGACGGCCATGACAAAGTAACATTGCCCGGCAGCGGCAGACCTTTCACGGAGCCGTCGCTGTTCTGGAAAATCTTAAGTCCCGGAAGTGATCCGCTTAATATAACGCCTGCCACGATCATCAAAAGATATATCAGATTATGAAGACCTGAGAAACTGATCTTTGTCGATGTCGAGTGAAGATCCGGCATACGTCCTTCCGCAATATCAGCCCTGTAAGCCTTCCTGTCGATAAAATAGAATATAGTGAGGAGAAGTATCATGTTTACGAGCAGTACCGGGAAGAGATGAAGACTCCAGAAGAAAGGCACGCCCCGCATGAATCCCATCAGAAGAGGCGGATCGCCCATGGGAGTGAGGCAGCCGCCGATGTTGGACACCAGAAATATGAAGAAAATCATTATCTGGGATTTTCTTTTTCTCCAGCCATTCATCTTGATGACCGGACGGATCATAAGCATGGATGAACCTGTCGTTCCTATGAGACTCGAAAGCAGGGTTCCGATCGCGAGAAGACCTACATTAACGCCCGGAGAACCGGCGAGATCACCCGTGAATGAAATATTGCCCGCAACGCAATAAAGTCCGAAAAGGAGAATAATAAATGTAAGATAATCATTTGCGACGCAGTCCACTACCGTATGGACAGCAGCTCCCGCTCCGAACCGTCCTCCGAAGAGCACTATTACAAGAACCGACCAGATCGCGACCACAAGTCCCTCGTGCTTTTCCCACCATCCGCCGGCAAATAAGGGAAACAGCGCTATACACAGCAATAGTCCCGCGAATGGGATGCACATCCATATAGGAACATCCATAATTTATTACCTCCAGAAATCACTTTAATTTTTTATCCGACTCATTATACCATTTTCTTAGTGATTTCAAGACCCACTTTTAATTTTCTTATTCCTCCCAGAAAATCGACTTCTATGAAAGCGCATCTCTTATGCCTGTCGATCTTCACGATCTTCCCTTCCATATCTTTAAGAGGTCCGGCCACGATCTTCAGCTTATCTCCTGTCATGTAGCCCTCGGACATGGATATTACATGATTTCTCCCGCATAGGACATCTATGTTCTCCGCCTCGGCATCAGAAAGGCAGGTTAAATAATTTCCGGTCTTCAAGACCCGGCAGTATTTGAATATATATTTTCCCGTTGAAGACGAGACCCTCTCATACAGATCCTTTGGCTTTGAGGTATGCAGGAAGAGATAGCCCGGAAACATCGGAACCTTTTTCGTCTTATTGACGCCATGCACGCGCATGAAACGCTCGATCACAGGAGTATATACATCCTCGTCCTCCTCCAGAACATACCTTTTTAACTGTGTCTCGATTTCCTGCATGTGCATGGTATCCGTATGCAGCACTATAATTTTGCCGGTCATTTCAGATCCCTCAATGTTCCGGATTCATTCCGGCAGGATAGGGACGTTCCTTGCCGCTGAATTCGGTAACGTCGATCTTTATTACAGTAACTATTGATGACATTTTTTCATCGAAGGAAAAATCTCCGCCCGTCTGCGTTTTCATAAGGAGTGAAAGAGACTTTTCTTTTTCACTGACATCATCTACAATGCAGGCCCTGCCTTTTCCGCATATTGACTTATAGCTGAGCCCGTACTGGCAGGCGATCTTTCCTGAAAAAGGCCGTATATCACATTCCATTGAGAAAGACACCCTGGGATTTTTCCGGATGAGATCCAGCTTGTATCCCTGATGGGCGCAGTGAAGATAGAGCTTCAGGACACCGTCCGTCATCTCATAGCCATAGCTCATCGGAATAACATAAGGCTGCCCGTCGTCGTCAAGCGCCACATGCACGACCTTCGCCGTATCCAGTATGTATTTGATCTTTTCAGGATCTGTAATCTCACGTTCTCTTCTGGTCATAATAAAGTCTCCATTGCTCACCGGAATTTTTAAGCCACGGTCACGTCTCTATCTCCATTGCTCACCGGAATTTTTAAGTCCCTGTCACGCTTCTATCTCCACCCGCTCGAAATCTGAAGCGCCATGCTTGCATACAGGGCAGACAAAATCCGCCGGCAGCTCATCGCCTTCATATATATAACCGCAGATCCGGCATCTCCAGACTGTCTTTGTCTTTGCGGATTTTTTCGGAGCCTGCTGCCGGGGTTTGATATTTGACTGATAATAAGCGTATGTCGCTGACGGAGTTTTTTCATCCAGGACATCCATGTCTGAAACACGGGAAATAAAGAGAGTATGCGTACCAAGATCTACCGTGGATACCACATCAGCAGAAATAAAGGCATTGGTTCCGGATGTGACATAGACTATACCGTTCTTGCTCCGCTCAAAATTGCCCTCGAATCCGGCGAATTTGTCGTGCTCTCTTCCGGTCTGAAATCCGAATCTTGTAAAGAGATCAAACCCTGCAGCCTCCGACAGTATCGAGACATTGAACTGTCTGTTTTTCATGATCAGATCATGAGTATAATTTGCCTTGTTGACCGCGATCGTGATTTGATTGGGATCAGTCGTCACCTGCTGCGCAGTATTGATTATGCAGCCATTGTCGCTTACCCCGCTGCCGTCTCCCCGGGCAGTCAATACAAATAATCCATAGCTGAGCCTGTACATTGCCTTTGCATCCATAAAAACCTCCTTACTTCGCATGCCGAACATGCCGAATGTTAAAAACGGCATAAGCACTGCGTAACCATACATGACCGGTAAAAGTCATCCTGTATTACATAGAGATAATTATACACTAAAACTTCCCACATTAATAATGAGAATCTTCGTTGTAAGGATTCATTCGCTTTTTGCCAAGAGATGTCACAGTGGTGGCTCACAAGTTGTGTTTTTCTGTTTGCTCGCACGCGCTTATTAGCGGCTCTCTGACAAAAGCGCGCAGAAATGCTTTAAAATTAATTTTGCAGTTGCAATATTCTACAAGGAAGCATTTCTGCTTGAACGATTGTCAACCGAGCCGCAGCTAGCGTGCTCGCTCACGACGAAAAACACAATGTTCGCCACCATCTGTGCATCTCATGGCTTGAATGAATCCTTGCAACGAAGATGATCCATGGAAATTGATGCAAGCGCATTTAAAGTGCAAACTTCGTTTGCTTGCGCTTGCACTTGTAACATCACTTCGTGATGTTACATTAAATGTGGGAAGTTTTAATTATACAGTATTGCTGTCTTTATGTAAAAATAATGGAAAAAGCCTCATGACCTGTTCCACAGTATCTGTCATGTTCTGCCTTGCATTATCAGGTCTCATTGCATCCTCCAGCGATATTGATGAGCGCCCGATCGGGAAAAACGCGTCTATTCCGCAGCTGTTCAGGATACGCGCATCTCTTGTCACGCTTCCGGAAAATGCTATGACAGGTTTTCCATACTTCTTTCCGACCCGTGCGACGCCTAAAGGAGCCTTGCCCATAGCTGTCTGGGCGTCAAGCCTCCCTTCGCCGGTTATAAGGAGATCACAGTCTCTCACATAATCAGAAAGGTGAGTGACGTCCAGTACCAGATCTATGCCCGATTCAAGCCGTGCATGAAAAAATGTCTGCATGGCAAAACCAAGCCCTCCGGCAGCTCCCGCTCCATCAGCATCAGGATCTCCGCCGGACAATCCGGCAAATTTATACAGCCACTCATCCATCTTCTCTATTTCATCAGGCGAAGCGCCTTTCTGCGGTCCAAAAACAGCAGAACATCCGTTTTGGCCGCAAAGCGGATTCTTAACATCACATGCCACGCGGAAAAAACAGTCCTTTAATTCCGGCATTACATTCTCATCCGAGATATTGAAAAGATCTGAAAGTCCGGCGGCTCCGTGCCGGATTTCCTCGCCATTTGAGTCCTTTAAGGAAAACCCCAGTGCCTGAAGCATTCCGGCTCCCCCGTCATTTGTTGCGGAACCTCCGATTCCAATAATAAAAGACCTGCAGCCATTATTAATGGCATCGCGTATCATCTCGCCCACGCCAAAAGTTGTAGCTTTCATTGGGTCAGGTCTTTTTCCCGGCGGAAGAAGAGTGATCCCGGCGGCCTTACTCATCTCCATAACGCAAGTCCCGTCCGGAAGGATACCATAGCAGGTCTCGACAGGATCTCCATAAGGGCCGGTCACCTCAACTGTCTCCTTTCGACCACCCATACCGAAAGTCAAAGCCTCCGTAGTGCCCTCTCCGCCGTCTGCCACAGGGCGAATGACAGTCTCTGCTTTTGGATCTGCCAGAAGAATTCCATCTCTTATGGCCTCCCCTGCTTCCAAAGAAGTCAAAGAGCCCTTAAAAGAGTCCATGGCAATTACTATCTTCATAATTATCCCTCAAAAAATTAAAAAAAGAGATCGAAAACCTTGAATTTGTAAGGCTCTCGATCTCAACATCACAAGCTGCTGACGGGACTTGAACCCGTGACCTCCGCCTTACCAAGGCGACGCTCTACCGACTGAGCCACAGCAGCACTTACCATTCAATATAATGGCGACCTGAATAATATACTATAAAATAAGTCTTTCGTCAACGATTAATTTCGTCATCCTTTCAGTCTCCGTCCGTACAGATAGGTAATGAAATATATTGCTGATGCCACTATCACGATCATCGGTCCCGTTGCAACGTTTGTCCAGTAGCTCGATATCAGACCGACAATACCTGAAAACAGCGCAAACATTACAGACAAAGCATTGTACTCCCTCATGTTCTCCGATATATTTCTCGATGACGCTGCCGGAATGATCATGAGAGCGCTTATTATGAGAATTCCTATCCATCGAATTGAAAGCATCACCACGGCAGCGACGATCAGGGAGAAAATATCTTCCGTGAGAACCACTCTTATCCCCGCCGACCTCGCCATCGTCTCGTTTATGCTGACGGCGTTCAATTTATTCAGCATTAGCATCCAGTAAATTACAGCGATCACCAAAAGAACAAGAAGCCACCCTATCTGCCCTTTGCTTATACTCAATATATCTCCAATAAGAAGAGCGGAATAGTTTGAAAAATTGCCTCCGTGTGAAAGAATCGCGAGTCCGGCAGCTGTCGATGCGCTTGCGAATACCGATATGACAGTATCCGATGAAGACAGAGCCGAACGCGAGATGATGCTTAAAAGGATTGCAAAAATCAAGCCGTAAAGAAGCATTGAAATGCTCGGATCCTGAATCCCGAAAAACATACCCAGCGCAATACCGGTAAGCGCTGAATGCCCCAGGGCATCTGAAAAGTAAGCCATCTTCCTGTGGACTACCATTGTGCCAAGCATACCCAGAAGAGGCGTAATGATTATTACCGCCAGGAAAGCGAGCCGCATGAAATTATATTCAAATATATTCATATCCTATGTCTCCTCACCGGAAAAAGCCTTCTTAAACGCTTCCCTGCATCTCACCTCGTCCATGGTCCCGCTGTCAGCTATCGTTCCCCGGTCCAGAAGATACACCTTATCCGCGTACTTTGCCACATAATTAAAATCATGCGATATGATCATAACAGCCACATCGAAGTGATCACGGAGCTGAGCCATATTATGATAGAAAAGTTCCAGCCCGTTCCGGTCGACGCCTGAGACAGGCTCATCGAGAAGCATGAGATCTGGATCCTCCATCACAGCCAGTGACAACAGCACCCTCTGCAGTTGTCCTCCGGACAGAGCTCCTACGCTTTTGTCGACAAGGTCGGCAGCGTCAAATAGAGACAGAGCCTCTATTATCTTCTCTCTGGTTTTCATGCTTTTAACAAAAACCGGAACTCTGCTTATATAAGATGCCATGAGGTCATACACATCCATGGGCGTGGTTCTGTCTATATTCAGTTTCTGGGGAATATATGAGATCTTCATTTTTCTCACAGGACCATTCTCCCTGTTTCGAAATTCCACCGTTCCTGTATGCTTTACTTCTCCGAGAACCGCCCGGAATAAAGTGGATTTTCCTGCGCCGTTTCGTCCGATTATGGCGCTGATGGTTCCGCAGTGGATATGCATATTGATATCATGGATCACATTTTTCCCTGCAAAGCTGACGGAGAGATCTTTTATCTTTATGCAATGAAAACCGCACGGTGCCATCAGCTTCTTGGGATGATATCTTTTCTTAATATTTTCTTCCGACATGGCTCAGCCTCCGATCAGGCTTTCTTTTATCATCTTTATGTTTTTTCTCATTCCGTCTATATATCCGTCAGGATCATCAGGATCAGACTCATGTCCTATGCCGGTCAGGGGATCCAGATAGATTACACTCGCGCCTGCTTCCTTTTCCATCCTCCTGCCAAAAGCGCTGCCGTAGGTCCGCTCGGCAAAGATCAGGGGCTTTTTCATAGTCTTTAGTTCCCTCAACACATCTCTTACTTCACCGGCGCTCACCTGTCTCTCTTCGTCAAGGTCAAGAGTATAGACATTTTCTATTCCTAGGTCTCTCGTAAAATAACCAAAGGCTTCATGAAAAGTCACCGCCTCAATACCGCTTTCTTTTGCAAGCGACTCTTCCTCTTGTGACAGCTCCTCCAGTTTTCCGTCGTAAGTCCTGTAATTTTTTTCATAGATATCTTTATTTACGGGGTTTCTCTTTACAAGGTCATTTTTCATGGTCAATAAAGACTTCCTGTAAAGCCTTACGCTCATCCAGAAATGGCCGTTTGTCTCGTTCTCATCTCTTATCATTTCGCTCTTTTTGATATCAGCTGAGAGATCCACGGTCTCTGCCATCCTTACTCCCTTGTCTTTTAGAAATGATTCGATTCCCCCGCCGTTTACATAGAATACGTCAGAATTTTTCAAAGTCTTCATGTTCCTCGGAGTCAGCTGATAATCATGAAGGCAGCCGGCGGAAGCAGGAGCAATGTCAGTTACCGTCACATTCCTTGCTCCCTCGGTCAGATTTATGGCAGAAATATAAACCGGCCAGAAAGATGCTGCTATCTTAAAATCATGATTTTCCTCTCCATCAGCTCCCTCCTTCAGTCCATAAGACCTGATAAGCCATGAGCTGCCGAGGAAACCGACTGAAAGAGCCAGGAGCATCACTATAATAAATAAAGCTTTATTTTTTTTCATTCTCCAGCACCTGCGTCATAAAGTCTTCCATAATGTCAAGCCCGGTCTTGTCTTCTGATGAAAAAGGAATAATAACTGCGTCCTCATCAGCTCCGAGACATCTTCCTATATTTGAGAGAGCCCCGTCTATCTCCCTTGGCTTCAGCTTATCAGATTTGGTGCATATCACTACCGGATCCAGATCCAGATATTTCAGCCAGTCATACATCTTTCTGTCGTCTTCACTGGGATCATGCCTGATGTCAACGAGTAGGAAAACATACCTGAGCATATCGGATCCGGTGAGATAATTACTGATCATCTCACCCCATGCCGCCCTGTTTTCGACAGACGACGAAGCATATCCGTATCCGGGCAGATCCACCAGATACATACACTTATTTACGAGGTAATAGTTGATCGTCTGCGTCTTCCCCGGCTTTGACGACGTGTAGGCCAGCCTTTTTCTATGCATAAGCGTATTTATAAGACTTGATTTACCTACATTTGATCTGCCTGTAAATGCGATCTCAGGATAAACATTCCTTGGGAGACGTGAAGTGATTCCGCATACTGTCTCAAGTTCAGCTTCTCTTATAACCATATAACCTCTTTTTCATGACCTTGCATTTTTGCCAATATTCTTTCATCCATTACTTAATAGAGCTCGGTTTATTATAAAAAAGCGGCCGGAATACATCCGGTCGCAGCAGTGACTAAAATTACAATATTCTATCAGGCGCTCTTTTTGCCGGAATCATGTTCCTTCGCAATCTTTCCGGTGCTGATGCCAGTCAGCTTATCTTCATGCGTCTCCAGGATCAGATTTCTGTCTACATCTTCCTTGGTTATGACGATATGCTTCACAGTCGGATCCGATGGAATATGATACATATCGTCCATCATAACCGCTTCCATGATGGCGCGCAGACCTCTGGCTCCGGTCTTTCTCTCGATCGACTTATGAGCGATTTCCTTAAGCGCATCCGGCTCAAATTCAAGCTGGACTCCATCCATGGCAAACAAAGCCTGATACTGCTTTGTAAGAGCATTCTTCGGAATAGTCAGGACTCTCACCATGTCTTCTTCCGTCAATGCATCCAATGCAACTTCTATAGGCACACGTCCTATAAATTCAGGAATCAGACCGAATTTAATGAAGTCCTGGGGAAGAACATGACGGAGAATGTCTCCGATCTTCTTTTCTTCCTTGGATTTGACATTAGCGCCGAATCCCATAGAAGCGCTTGAGATACGACTCTCAATAATTCTGTCAAGTCCTTCGAAAGCTCCTCCGCAGATAAAGAGAATATTTGTCGTGTCGATCTGAATAAGCTCCTGCTGGGGATGCTTTCTGCCTCCCTGAGGCGGAACAGATGCGACTGTTCCCTCAAGAATTTTAAGAAGTGCCTGCTGTACGCCCTCACCTGATACATCTCTGGTGATTGAGACATTCTCTGATTTCTTGCTGATCTTGTCGATCTCATCAATGTAGATGATACCAACCTCCGCCTTCTTTATATTATAATCAGCGGCCTGGATCAGCTTCAGAAGAATATTCTCGACATCCTCTCCTACATAACCTGCTTCAGTAAGAGTAGTCGCATCGGCGATGGCAAAAGGCACTCCGAGCTCTCTCGCAAGAGTCTGAGCAAGCAGAGTCTTTCCTGAACCCGTAGGTCCGAGAAGGAGCACGTTTGATTTCTGCAGTTCAACATCATTCTCCTCCTGTGAGAGGATTCTCTTGTAATGATTATATACAGCTACAGAGAGAACCTTTTTGGCCTCATCCTGACCCATTACATATTCATCCAGAAAAGACTTCAGCTCTTCAGGCTTTCTGAGGTTGATCTCAAAATCCTCATCATCAGTCTGTACGCCATCATCATCTTTTAGCTCTTCCGATACGATCTCACTGCAGATATCTACACATTCATCGCATATATATACGCCGTGAGGCCCCGCAATCATTTTCCTGACCTGCGACTCAGGTTTGCCGCAAAATGAGCAGCGAATTCTGTCATCACTATTTGCCATATTAACCCTTTCCGAAGAACTGTTAGTGTTCCTCTTTCTCCTGATCTGCTCTGCTTGTGATGATGCCGTCCACAAGACCATAATTGAGAGCCTCTTCAGCTGTCATAAAATGATCCCTCTCAGTATCCTCGCAGACCTTCTCATACGGCTGACCGGTGTTTGCCGCCAGAATACGATTCAGACGTTCCTTTGTCTTCAGGATATTCTCGGCAGCGATCTGTATCTCAGTCGCCTGTCCCTTGGTGCCGCCGGACGGCTGATGTATCATGATCTCGGAATTGGGAAGCGCATAGCGCTTGCCTTTCTTGCCGCCGGCAAGGAGAAAGGCTCCCATGGATGCGGCAAGTCCGACGCAGATTGTACTTACATCACACTTAATATATTGCATTGTATCATATATTCCAAGTCCTGCGGTAACCATTCCGCCGGGGGAATTGATATACATATGAATATCTTTTGCAGGATCCTGAGATTCCAGGAAAAGGAGCTCGGCTATAACTATCTGAGCTGTCTGCTCATTTACTTCCTCTCCGAGGAAAATAATCCTGTCCTTCAAAAGACGGCTGTAGAGATCATAGCTTCTCTCGCCTCTTGAATTCTGTTCTATTACATAAGGAATTGTTGCCATATATCACTCCTGTCCGAAGCTTCTCTATCAGTTCTCTTCTGTCTTCTTCTCGGAATCAGCTGACTTTTCTACGAATTTAGCATTATCCATGATATAGTCTACAGCCTTCTGAACCTTCAAATCGTCCTCGATATTCTTCTTATCGGTATCAGAAATATGCTTCTTGATATCATCAGCCTTCATTCCATACTGTTCGGCCATCTTCTCGATCTCTTTTTCATACTCATCCTCGGAGATCTCGAATCCCTTTTCCTTCGCGATTGCCTCAAGTACCAGCGAATGTCTGATTCTCTTTTCTGCGTCAGGCTTTATCTGCTCTCTGAGCTGCTCAGCAGTAGTACCTGTAAACTGGAAATACTGCTGCATAGTCAGTCCCTGACGGGCAAAATTCTGAGCCATCTCATTCATCATGGAATCAGACTGAGTCTTTATCATGGCATCAGGAATATCCATCTCGGAACCGTCAGCTACCTTTGCCACAGCCTCATCCTCCTGTGTGCGTCTGGCGCTGTCAGATCTCGTCTTCTCAAGGTTCTTTCTGACATCAGCCTTGTATTCGTCTACTGAATCAAATCCCTGATCGGAAGCGAAATCTTCGTCAAGTTCCGGAAGCTCATCTTTAAGGACTGAATTAACGTGCACCTTGAAGAGTGCCTTTTTGCCTGCAAGCTCGCTTGCCTGATAATTTTCGGGGAAAGTCACGTTCACATCCACATCATCGCCGGCTGATGATCCCACAAGCTGATCCTCGAAATTGTCGATGAAGCTGCCGGAGCCGAGCTTAAGCTTAAAATTCTCGCCCTTTCCGCCCTCAAAAGGTACATCATCAATGAAGCCTTCAAAATTGATATCGGTGGTATCACCCTTTTCAGCAGCCTTGTCAGACTCTACGGATCTGGAATTCTGACGGCGTGCAGCCTCGATTTCTTTGTCAACATCCTCATCTGAAACAGATGTGTCAATGCTTGTAACCTCTACTCCCTCGTATGCGCCGAGCTTCACTTCAGGCTTTACGGCTACATCAGCTGTAAAGATGAAGTCTTTTCCTGCCTCAAGCTGAGTTATGTCAATTTCAGGGCTCGATACGATTTCAAGACCTGATTCGTCATAAGCCTTGGGATATTCGCTCTGAATCAGAATATTGGCAGCGCCCTCGTAGAACACATCCTTGCCGTATTCAGCCTCGATAAGCTTTCTGGGAGCTTTGCCCTTTCTGAAGCCACGGACCTGAATCCTGTTTTTCTCGCGGTTGTACGCTTTCTCGATAGCCTTGTCAAGTTCTGCAGAATCTACCGTAATGGTAAGCTTCGCCATATTGTGCTCAAGATTTTCAACCTGTACGCTCATGTTTTTTAATTTTCCTCCTGTTATCAGCAGTATTTTTTACACCTTTATCAAAACTTATTCTTTATTATTTAATTAAGTCGATAAACGTATCATTACAGACAGTAGTACATTTTAGCACATACTGCTTGTCAAATCAATGTATCGAACCGGTAAAAAATCAGATCAGCCAACTACATCATATCCGTCATATACGATCTCATCAGCTGTCTTCTTTGCCAGCTCCTGCCCACCCAGATATTCGATGATGGCAAGGGCAAAATCAACAGCGGTACCAAGGCCGCGGCTTGTTATTACATTTCCATCTCTAACAACATTAGAAGGTTGCACATCAGCTCCAAGGAGTCCATTCTCAAAGCCCGGATAGCAGATGGCCTTCCTGCCCCGAAGGATGCCTGCCTTGCCGAGAACAGTCGGCGCCGCGCAGATGGCCGCCACAAGTTTCCCCTTCTCAAAGAAAGTCTGCACTTCATCAAGTATTTTTACATTATTGATAAGGGTATCCGTGCCCTTCTTGCCGCCGGGCAGGATTATTGCGTCATATGCCTTGAAGTCTATGTCCTTTATATTTACATCACATTCAAACTGGATCCTGTGAGAGCCTGTCGCCCTTCCGCGGTTCTGAACAGATACCATGTCTATGTCTATCGAAGCTCTTCTGAGCAGATCCACCACGGTCAGTGCCTCGATTTCTTCCACACCGTCAGCCAAACATATAAGTGCCTTTGCCATATATGATCCTTTCTTTTATATAAAATGAGTCTTATAAATGCCTCCTGCCCTGACATTTTCGTGACCGTTATTTACAAAACTTCCCACATCAATAATGAAAATCTTCGTTGCAAAGGATTCATTGAAGCCATGAGATGCACAGATGGTGGCGAACATTGTGTTTTTCGTTGTGAGCGAGCACGCTAGCTGCGGCTCGGTTGACAATCGTTCAAGCAGAAATGCTTCCTTGTAATATATTGCAACTGCAAGAATTTAATTCAAGCATTTCTGCGCGCTTTTGTCAGAGAGCCGCTAATAAGCGCGTGCGAGCAAACAGAAAAACACAACTTGTGAGCCACCACTGTGACATCTCTTGGCAAAAGCAAATGAATCCTTGCAACGAAGTTTATATTTATGTGGGAAGTTTCACTTACTAACCCAAATATATTCTATAACATAGTGCAGAATAAAACAATTCCGGACAGAGATATCCGCGTTTTCATTCTGAAATTTTCGCATCATACTCATCGAGAAAATCGTGTTTTCTTCCGTCTCTGTCCTTATAGGAAAGCACCATTGAAAGCGAAACATTAGACATGGATTTCAGGATGTTGTTGACTATCTGCGGGTCCTCCTTCTCCAGCTTTTTTATCAGTCTTTTTACGGCTGCCCTCTTTGAGCCCTTTCCCTCTCCGCCGCAGGACGCGCATGATTCCGTCAGCCTGCAGGCGCAGTTGATAAAATGAAGATTATTATAGTTCCGCCACCTTATAATGTCCTTTTCTCTTATGAAATACATAGGTCTTATCAGTTCCATGCCGGGAAAATTTTTGGAATGAAGCTTCGGCATCATGGTCTGAATCTGTCCGGCATAAAGCATACCCATCAGCGTCGTCTCAATTACATCGTCGAGATGATGGCCGAGCGCGATTTTATTGCATCCCATCTCCTCAGCCTTGTGATAAAGCCAGCCCCGCCTCATCCTGGCGCAAAGATAACATGGACTGCTGCCGCCCGACTGCTCTTCGTTTGACACAATATCATATATGGATGTCTGAAAAGTCTCGACAGGTATGCCGAGAAGCCTGGCATTCGCCATCACAAGTTCCCTGTTTATATCATTATAGCCCGGATCCATTATCAGAAATTTAAGGCTGAAATTTCTGATGCCGTGCCTGTACAATTCCTGAAAAAGCTTCGCCATCAGCATGGAATCCTTGCCGCCGGAAATGCATACGCATATCCTGTCCCCATCTTCTATGAGATTATATTCCCTTATTGCCTTGATAAAACGCTTCCACAATTCTCTTCTGAAAGTCTTCTGAATGGATCTCTCAGCCTTTTTTTCGGCCTCTTTATAAGGGTCTGATCCGGCTTCACACAGTTCTCTCCCGGAAGTCCTCTGACTGCTGCTCCCGTCATCATCCGTCTCTCTTCCTGAAGTCTTCCCATCCGTATCTGCATTGGACGGATCTGTCATCTTCCTTATCTGATAGCGGATATATGACTCATATCCTCCTTCTATCGAATAAGCCTCTATATGATATTCCCTCAGAAAAAGCGCCGTATCATGCGACTTTCTTCCTGTATAGCACAGAAGGTACACAGGCACTGCAGCATCGCCGTCTTCATTCATCATCTTTTCAATACTGACCTCTGAGATCTCTGTTAACAGCTTCTCAAGAGAAGCCGGATCCGCAGGAAAATTCTCCGCCGGAACATTTCTCGCTCCATCAGCTGTCCCTGTATTATAATCATCCTCTCTCCTCATATCTATGAGAAGACGGGGACGGCTGTCTTCATACATTTTCTCAATGGAAATATCAAATGACACTGCCATTCCTCCTTAAATTTTTTATTTTTGATAGCGTTTCTTTATCCTGCTTCGCAAGAGTAATCATACCTGAAAATCAAAAAATCACAAGCCATATGAGCCTGTGATTTTTGAGCCGCAAACCGCGGCATATATGTATTGGAAAAAGATAAGGCTTATTAGAATACTTCCTTAAATGCCGTATCAAGATCCTCGATTATATCATCGATATGCTCTGTACCGATAGAGAGTCTGATCGTGTTCGGCTTGATTCCCTGCTCAAGGAGTTCCTCCGGAGAATCCTCGGAATGAGTAGTGGAACCCGGATGAATAACAAGCGACTTCACATCAGCAACATTTGCAAGCAGGGAGAAGAGCTCCAGATGGTCTATGAATTCGCGTGCTTTCTTGTCATCGCCCTTGATATCGAATGTGAAAATCGAGCCGCCGTCATTCGGATAATACTTCTTATAAAGTTCCTGCTGTCTCTTGTCCTTTGATACCACGGGATGAGAAACATATTCCACATAAGGAGACTCATCCAGGTATTTCGCAACCTTGACCGCATTCTCTACCTGACGCTCGACTCTGAGCGACAGGCTCTCAAGTCCCTGAAGGAATATGAATGCAGACACAGGAGAAAGCGTAGCGCCGGTGTCGCGGAGCAGGATAGCCCTTATGTATGTGGCGATTACTGCCGGTGCAGTATCTTTTGCAAATGAAAGTCCGTGGTATGAAGGATTCGGTTCTGTAAGCCAGGGGTATTTGTCAGATCCCGCAAAATCAAACTTTCCGGCATCTATTATGACGCCTCCGATCGTTGTTCCATGACCGCCGATGAATTTTGTAGCTGAATGAACTACTATGTCAGCTCCATATTCAATCGGACGTACGAGATACGGTGTGGCAAAGGTGTTGTCGATAATAAGCGGAACCTTGTGATCGTGAGCTATTTTTGCAAGAGCCTCTATATCCACGACTTCTCCATTGGGGTTTCCGAGTGTCTCTATATAGAGAGCCTTGGTGTTTGGCTTGAAGGCATTATTCACTTCGTCTTCGTTATCGGCATCCACGAAAGTCGTTGTAATGCCGTATTCGGGAAGCGTATGCTTCAGAAGATTGTAAGTTCCTCCGTAGATGTTCTTTGCAGCTACGATGTGATCACCGTTTTTGGCGACTGCCTCGATTGCGTATGTTACAGCTGCCGCACCCGAACCAACAGCAAGGGCAGCCACGCCGCCTTCAAGGGCTGCTATTCTTTTTTCAAATACATCCTCGGTAGGATTGGTAAGTCTGCCGTAAATATTTCCCGCATCCTTCAGCGCGAAACGGTCTTCAGCGTGCTGGCTGTTCTTAAATACAAATGAAGAAGTAAGATAAATCGGAACGGCTCTCGAATCTGTAACCGGATCCGGTTGCTCCTGTCCTACGTGAATTGCCTTGGTCTCGAAGTGAAGTTTTCTATCCTGAATGTGTGCCATATCTTTTCTCCTTATTAAAATTAAAAAAATCCTTATCTTTTCTCATCATCTATATATTTCGTAAATTCCGTCACATTCGACAGACTGCTGACATACCGTCGTATAAAAATCTTGCGTGTCCGTTTTCAGTCATGTCTTTCTCCTTTCAGAACCCGCTGTATCTTCCTTACAGTGAATACTATACAGGCATTACCGTTCTATGTCTAATACCAGAAAACAAGGACTGGATATAAATTTAATTTATTGCCAATAATGAAAAAAAAGACACATAAGAAGCATGAACTTCTCATATGTCTAATAACAAAACCCTCATCTCCGGTTCTCGCATCAATTAACATGGATCTTCTTCGTCGCAAGGGATTCATTCGCTTTTGCTTACAGATGTCACAGTGGTGGCTCACAAGTAGTGTTTTTCTGTTTGCTCGCACGCGCTTATTAGCGGCTCTCTGACAAAAGCGCGCAGAAATGCTTGAATTAAATTCTTGCAGTTGCAATGTGCTACAAGGATGCATTTCTGCTTGAACGATTGTCAACCAACAGTGATGCAAGCGCATTGAAGCGCAAACTTCGTTTGCGAGCGCTTGCACATGTAACACCACTTCGTGCTGTTACAGTTTCCGAGCCGCAGCTAGCGTGCTCGCTCACGACGAAAAACACAATGTTCGCCACCATCTGTGCATCTGTAAACAAGCTTCAATGAATCCCTTGCGACGAAAATTTTCATTATTGATGTGGGAAGTTTTATTATGTCCTGCCCTTCTCATGGCTCCAGTCCAGCAGATCCTTCAAAGTGATACTGTCCACAACAGAATTCACAGCATCATTGATCTTCTGCCAGACTCTTATGATCGCGCAGTCATCCTCTCTGTCACATTCGGTCTTGTTATATCCCACGCACTCCACCGGAGACAGATCGCCTTCTGTCACGCGGAGTATCTCTCCGACCGTATACGCCTCCGGCTTTCTCGACAGGAGATATCCGCCCTGCGCACCACGCACCGAACGGACACATCCGCCGCGGTTCAGCGCTGCTATTATCTGCTCCAGATACTTTTCGGAAATCCCCTGACGCGCAGAGATATCGCGGAGACTTACCGGCTGGCCTGTATTGTTTTCAGCCAGATCAAGCATTAAGCGCATGGAATAACGGCCTTTTGTAGAAATCCTCAAATTGACTCTCCTATCATCTTAAATGAATCAGTCCTGAAAGAGCGCTGTAGAAAGATATCTGTCACCGGAATCAGGAAGAAGGACCACGATCTTCTTGCCCTTGTTCTCAGGACGAGACGCAATAATACGCGCCGCCTGCAGTGCTGCTCCGCTTGAAATTCCAACCATGATTCCCTCGGTCTTTGCAAATCTCCTGCTCTCTTCAAAGGAATCCTCGTTTGTGATGTCCAGAACCTCATCATAAACATCAGTATCCAGTACCTTAGGGATAAATCCTGCTCCGATACCCTGAATCTTGTGCGGACCAGCTTTACCCTCCGTCAAAACCGGGCTTCCTACAGGCTCTACTGCGATGAGTTTTACTCCCGGAATCTTCGACTTCAGATACTCACCTGTTCCGGTAATAGTGCCGCCTGTGCCGATGCCGGCTATGAAATAATCCACTTCACCATCCATCTGCTCGAAGATTTCGGGTCCTGTGGTCTTTCTGTGTGCCTCTGCGTTTGCAGGATTATCAAACTGCTCAAGGATGATGGAGCCTGGAATCGACTCATGAAGTTCGTTTGCCTTTGCGATAGCTCCTTTCATTCCCTTTGCACCCTCAGTAAGAACAAGCTCAGCGCCATAGGCCTTTAGAATAGTTCTTCTCTCTACGCTCATGGTATCCGGAAGAGTAAGGATAGCGTGATAACCTCTGGAAGCGGCAACGGATGCGATTCCGATTCCTGTATTTCCTGATGTGGGTTCAATAATCGTTCCGCCCGGCTTCAGAGTTCCCTTCTCTTCAGCATCCTTGATCATCTCAAGAGCGATACGGTCTTTAACAGAACCTGCAGGATTCAGATATTCGAGCTTTGCATATACGGATGTGCCCTCGATACCCGCGCTTTTGGAATAACGTGAAGCGTGCAGGATCGGAGTGTTTCCGATCAGCTCAAATGCGGACTCAACTACTTTCTTTGACATAACAAGCCTCCAATCAAAAACAATTAATTATTTTCATAACTGTATTCCCTTGTATTCCTTGTGGTTTACTAGGAATTAAGGGTATTATATATATAACCCAACTCACTGTCAACCTTAAATTTCACAGAATAAAACTTCCCGCATTTCAAGGCTCATCTGCTTGCATCCATCGATCAATAGAATCCGGTCAATTTAAATCTGATGGCGCACGACCTTGTATTCATCCCCGGATCTGAAGTAGGGGCAGGAATTGTAATGCCTCGTTTCCATGCGAACGGCATCGTCCTCGTCAAGTTCCAGATCGCAGTAGTATTCCTCGTCATCGTCATCGTAGACAAAATACGCGCATTCAAAACATTCGCCCGACATTTAAAAAACCTCGTTTCCAAGTAAAGTCTCACGCGATTAAAGCCGCGAGTGTGCGGAAGCTAATTATCAAAAAATCCCCCTTGCCGGGGGATAAAAGCGTCATTTCATAATAGCTCCGAGAAGCCCGTAAGACACAACAGACATTATCACAGTAGCGATCAGCACTCCAAGAAGCTCGGATAACACTGCCTTTTTTATATCCATGTCAAGAAGCGACGCTACAAGAGACCCTGTCCAGGCTCCGGTGCCCGGAAGCGGTATTCCTACAAACATCATAAGTCCCATAAACTCCGCTCCCTTAACCGAGCCGGACTTCTTCATTGCGCGGTTTTCGATTTTGTCTACAAGCTTTCCGGCGCGGGGAAATTTTCTCATCCAGTTAAAAAGCTTCTTTACGAAAAGAAGAATAAAAGGAATAGGTATTATATTCCCGATCACACATAAGGGAATCGCGCGTAAAATCGGAACCTTCAGAATCGATGCGGCCAGAAGTCCTCCTCTGCATTCAAGAACAGGCAGAAGAGAGATAATAAAAACGACCACATCAGCAGACATATACTGTCCGAGTGACGACGAGAACCATTGTACTACAAAATCCATGATATACCTCTTAAAAATGAAATGATATGATTGTAAAAAGTGCCTTTGTCACTGTGACCATCAAATCAGCCGATTCCATGCATTGTCAGGTATGTCTTCACTTTTTCAATGAATATTTCCATCTCTTCATCAGTACCTATGGTGATCCTGAGATAATCGCTTATACGCGGCTTATCGAAATACCTCACATATATGCCCTCCGACTTCAGCCATTCAAAAAGATCTGATGCCGATACTCCTTCATGCCGGGCAAAAATGAAATTGGAAACCGAGTCTCCGAATTCAAATCCGAGATCCTTCAGCTCCTTCTTCGTCCATTCTCTGGTTCTTATGATTTTATTAACGCCTTCCTCAAAATATTTCCTATCGCTCAAAGCAGCTGTACCAAGGTCTATGGTTAGCCTGTCCATGGTATATGAATTGAAGGAAAATTTGACATCGGAAAGGTATTTTATCAGTTCAGGAGAACCCATGGCAAATCCGATCCTGGAGCCTGCCATTGCCCGGCTCTTCGAAAACGTCTGTACTACGAGGAGATTGTCATACTTATCAATAAGCGGAAGTACCGATTCCGCTCCGAAATCCACATAAGCCTCGTCTATTATCACCACTACTCCGGGATGACCGTCAAGAATCTTCTCGTATGTATCCATTTTCTCAGCAATGCCGGTAGGCGCATTTGGATTTGGAATCACGATACCTCCGCAGTCGCCTATGTAGTCGTCAGGATCCACATGGAATCTGTTGTTGAGAGGAACCTGCCTGTAAGGGATCCTAAGCATATCAGCCCAGACGTCATAAAAGGAATAAGTGATATCCGGAAAGAGAACCGGCTTCCCGGAATTAAAGAATGTAAGAAAACTCATTGCAAGCACATCATCGGATCCTACTCCGACAAAAACTTGATCTTCGGAAAGGCCATAGTAGGATGCGATCGCGCTGACGAGCTTTGAACATTTAGGATCCGGATATTTTCTTAACGTTTCATAATCAAAAGAATCAAGAGCCTTCTTCACTCCCGGTGCCGGAGGATATGGATTCTCATTGGTATTCAGCTTTATAACATCTTTTCTGTTAGGCTGCTCCCCCGGAACATACGGAACCACTTTTCTTACATTATCTCTCCATGTAGGCATATCTTTTCCTCCGGAATAATTATTGTTGGGCATTGTCCGCCGGTGCAGCGCCGGCTGCCGCCTGAGCTTCTGCCTCTGCCTGTACCTGGGCCAGACGGTCATGCCATGCCTGAAGCGTACCTGCCTGAGTCGTCTTCTGTTTAGCGGCAGGAGTCAGCTTGGTCCATTTCTTCCACAGAGCATCAATGACAGATGCTGAATCAGTCGTGATATTAGAAAGTCCGGGAGCTGCCTCTGTGATGGCATCATCCATAGACTTTGCATCGGCTGTGTCGTGAGCGGAATTTTCGGTGCCCGGCAGCTGATAGATAAGCACGGGCATACCGGCGTTTACGAGCGAATACATCTTGCCGGCTTCACCAAGAGACATATTGAAACATCCGTGAGAACCACGTGTCTGATAATACGTTCCGCCAAACGACGGCTGCCATGTCGCGTCATGGAATCCCTCGCCGTTATAGAAAGGCATCCAATAGCTTACCTTGGTATGATATGCAGAACCGTCGTCATTACGGCCGTTCAGAACGGACGGGGATCTCTTGAACTGAATGAAAAATGTGCCCACGTCTGTCGCATGTCCCTTATTGGGGTTTCCCGACACGCCATCAGCTTCGAATACCTTTGCGCCGTCCTTGTAGACAAAGACATGCTGTGCCGTAAGATTCAGCTCTATATACGAATTGCCGTAAGGCTTTGAAGTATCATGGCTTGCTGCTGTGCTTGAATAATTTATTCCGCGCGAAACGTCTTTTCCTGCTTTCAGATCGGCTTCGATCTGAGCTACTTCCTTATTCTCATCAATTTTCCAGCCGTATGTGCCGCCGGGAACGCTGACGGTCTGACCGTATGATGTCTGCAGGGTACAGGGCTTTCCGACCGTATTATATTTATCCTCAAGCTGCTTTACATAGGCTCTTATGGCATCCTCGTTGTATGCCATCTTCATGTCCTGCCCGACGGTAAGAAAACCTGCGAGCGTATCCTTTGAGATGGTGTCGCCCTCATTGTACGAATATTTGATGCCGACCACTTTATTCATATCAGAGACCAGAGATTTCAGAGTCTTGTCATCTTTCTTGACCGTCGGCTGGACGTAGATCTTCGACTTTTTGATATCAATGGAAGGCTTCATGCTAGTCACATCTTCGCCGGCAGTCTTTTTAAGAAGATCCATATTGACATTGTCGCCGTATATTTCAGGCTTTACCGAAAATTTACCGTCCTTGTACTGATATGTGGCATTCTCGGTTGCCGTTATATCCTTCTTTGTAACGGCCGGCAGCTTCGACAGTGCCTCGTCAAGCTTAGCGCTGTCATAGGAGACTACCAGTCCGCTTGTATATCTGACCGGATGGATAAGAGAGCCAAGCCAGAGAAATCCGTTCTGCTTTGAAAGGACTTTTTCGAATTCCGATTTCTTGTCAGCGATTTTCATTCCTATCTCAGACGATGTAATGTAATTTTTGTTTCCATCGCCGTCTATTATTTCAAGTTTATAATTCTGTCCTTTCTTATTGATCTCGTCCATGATGTAGGACGCAGTCTTGCCGGAGGCTTTGACTCCGTTTACGGTGCTGCCGGGAAAGAAATGTTTTTCATAAAATAAAGCGATCCCGGCATATACCAGAAACAATCCTATCAGGCATATACCAATGATTATCAATAATTTCTTGGCAGGTATTTTCTTTTTCATAACCTCTTCCTTCTACTTCCTGTCCGGTCTGATCACAGACTCTCGTCTGATCTTCCTGGCATTATAAAGCTCCATGTCGGCTCTGTGAAGCATTTTATACAGCTCCGAACCATCATTATACATAAAATCGGCGCATCCTGCAGAAATATCTAAAAAAAACATCTGATATCTCTTATTAAAACTTCCCAAATTCCATGGATCATCTTCGTTGCAAGGATTCATTCGCTTTTTGCCAAGAGATGTCACAGTGGTGGCTCACAAGTTGTGTTTTTCTGTTTGCTCGCACGCGCTTTTTAGCGGCTCTCTGACAAAAGCGCGCAGAAATGCTTGAATTAAATTCTTGCAGTTGCAATATATTACAAGGAAGCATTTCTGCTTGAACGATTGTCAACCGAGCCGCAGCTAGCGTGCTCACTCACAACGAAAAACACAATGCTCGCCACCATCTGTGCATCTCATGGCTTCATTGAATCCTTGCAACGAAGATTCTCATTATTCATGTGGGAAGTTTTAGTCTCTTATTCATACAAGGCCGCAAAAGAGATTTACAGGCAAATTTGAACAAGGCACGTACATCTGCTAAAATAATAATTCGTCAGCATTCGGACAGGAGACTAAAATGTCATCACTAAAGACTAAAACCATACATGTATTTCAATTCATGGGAAGACACCTGAGACGCTTCATGCTGCTTCTCTACCTTCCTGTATATTCCATCATCTTCTCTATGCTGGAGAGAAGAGAAAATGTGAACTTTCATATTATATCACTGCCGATAGATTACAAAATACCATTTATTGAGATATTTATCATACCATATGTCATATGGTTCGGCTTCGTGACTGCCGGCATAGTGATCACGGTCTTTTCTGCAAAGAGCCGTGACTTCATGCTGATGTATATTGATCTCGTCATTGGCATGACGATTTTTGTTATAATAAGCGCAGTCTTTCCAAACAAGCTCGATTTGAGACCCTTAGTCATGCCGCGCGATAATATCTTCACTCATATGGTTCAGGGTCTCTATTCCATAGACACACCGACCAATGTCATGCCAAGCATTCATGTCTATAATACCATAGGCATCTGCTTCGGTCTTGGAAGGACCGACTGGTTCAAACGCCATAAAAAGATCAATGCCGCATCTTTCATAATCGGATTTCTGATTATCATATCAACTGTCTTTATAAAGCAGCACGGTCTTCTCGACGTGGGTCTCGCCATTCTGATGCAAGCAGTGGCTGTTCCCCTGCTCCTTGACGACAGGAGAAACCACCTTGCCATGAAATTTGTAAAATGGTACGATTCAAAATACGCCTGAAAATAAATACATCCAGTCTTGCCACACGGCAGCTGACTTATGACTCTTTTATCATCGTCTCAAGATCAGCCTTAAAGAGATTCCATGACGCATCGGACGGCATGCGCCAGTCGCCTCTCGGAGACAGAGCCACTGTACCCACTTTCGGTCCGTCCGGCAGACAGTTTCTCTTGAACTGCTGGGCGAAAAATCTTCTGTAAAAAGTCTTCATCCATTTAAGAATAGTCTCGCGGTCATATATGTCCTTGAATGAATTCTCGGCAAGTCTCATTATCTTATGCGGCATAAATCCGTATCTCATCAGATAGTAAAGGAAAAAGTCATGGAGCTCATAAGGGCCCACCAGATCCTCTGTCTTCTGTGAGATGGTGCCGTTTTCAGGCGGCAGCAGTTCCGGGCTGACCGGAGTATCAAGGACATCATAAAGCACTTTTGCCAGATCATCCGGCGCCTTGTCGGCGAAATAATTTACCAGATATCTCACAAGCGTCTTCGGGACTGACACATTGACTCCGTACATGGACATATGGTCTCCGTTATAGGTAGCCCATCCAAGAGCCAGCTCTGAAAGATCTCCCGTGCCGATAACAAGCCCGCCCTCTTTGTTTGCAATATCCATAAGTATCTGGGTCCGCTCTCTCGCCTGCGAATTCTCATAAGTCACGTCATGAACTGACGGATCCTGGTCAATATCCTTAAAATGCTGATTCACAGCAGCTGTGATCGATATTTCCTTCAGCGTGCATCCCAGGGAACGCACCATATTTACAGCGTTATTATATGTCCTGTCCGTAGTTCCAAATCCCGGCATGGTTACAGCGGTGATGTGCGAGTGATCCATCCCGATAAGATCCATGGCTCTTGCGGTGACGAGACAGGCAAGAGTAGAATCAAGTCCTCCTGATATGCCGATAACAGCTGTATTCGCATGAGTGTGTAAAAGCCTTTTCATAAGACCTCTTGCCTGAATATCAGTGATCTCACGGCATCTTGTATTCCTCTTTGAGGGGTCTGACGGCACAAAAGGCACACGGTCTGACATTCCGTCAAGAGAGGTGATCCTGCAAGGCAGATCAATATCTCTCACCACATAACCTGCTGCCGGAACACTAGCTCCGTCATTTCCAAAAGTAGTCGTCTCCCTCCTGTCTGTCATAAGGGCTCCAGTATCAATAACTCCTGTGATCATTCCTGATTTGAAAAGTTCCTTCTCCGATATGATCCTTCCTGCCTGTGAAATTATGTCATGACCGGAGAAAACCAGATCCGATGTAGACTCGGTTTCTCCGGATGAGGCATATATATAAGCGCAGTAAAGCCTTGCAGACTGCCCCTTTACCAGCTCTCTCCTGTAATCAGCCTTTCCCGTGATCTCATTCGATGCCGATAGATTTACGATCACATCCGCTCCGTTCAGAGCGTGCCTGATGCTTGGAGGATTCGGCACCCAGAGATCCTCGCAGAGTTCACAGGCGATGGATAGATCAGGCATGGATCTGCTCTTAAAAATTATATTTGATCCAAATGGCACATCAGAAAATCCGGCGTAGTCAATAGGAAAAGGATCCCTGCATCCGGGCGCGAACTGGCGTCTCTCGTAGAATTCATGGTAATTCGGAATGAAGGTCTTCGGAACAATGCCCTCGATCCTGCCGTTTGCGATTGCTATTGCCGAATTATAAATTCTGCCGGAATATGGAATAGGAGCTCCAATAAAAAAAATCCCCGGAAGATCTTTCGTGACTTCAGCACATCTTCGCACCTCCGTCGCCGCGCCGGAAAGAAGAGTCTCCTGAAAAAAAAGATCTCCGCAGGTGTATCCCGTGACCGAAAGCTCCGGAAATACAGTAATAAGAGAACCGGACTTTGCAGATTTCTCCATATAGTTCCTTATATCCCGCCCGTTCGCTTCGGTGTCCGCGACTTCTACATCAGGTGTTACTGCAGATACTCTTATAAATCCGTCCTTCATATTTTCTCCGTCTCAATACTTGATAATCAATTCATGTAAACATATACTTGTTTTATGACTAGTACAGATTACCGCACAATCAGAAACAGCATACGCGACTATTATAAACGAAAAGCAATCCGCGCGTCAGCATTTATTGCTTTTCTTATTGTAATGTCAATATTCTTCCCGCTGATGTCGCTTGTTTTCCCGTCATCGTTCAAATCAGGGATGAACCCTGACCGCTATGCCGGAAAAAATATCCGCTACGTCAGCGCCGATCTTCATAATCTCTATTTTACCGGATACACAAGACGGCTGGCAGGAAGAATATCAGGATATTACTATTATATGACATCAGGAGATCAGTGCGTGATCGTACTTCTTACTCCTCAGTCATCCGATATGGGACTGCCCAGCATAGGACATGTCCGCGGTAATTTTGCGATCAGATCTGATAAGAATTCACGCCGAATTCTCCTTGGAAATATCTCAAAAGATCTGAACTGGAACAAGGCCGGCGCCGACAAGGCATTTTCAAAATATTCTTTAAGCGAGCCCGACGGTTCCGGCATCTTTCTGGCATTTGTAAGAATTCTTGTTATTCTCTCTTTTACAATAGCAATTCTTACGATTATTTTATCGCTTGTCCATATGTACTTCCCCGCGACATCCCATGCCGTGAGGAGACTCTCGGCCTACGGCAATCCGGGAAAACAGCTTCTTGAAGCGGAAAAAGAACTTGCGACCCTGCCTCAGCTTGCGACTGAGGATATGTTTATCACCGAGCACTGGTTCATTGAGACATCACACTACGGCGTGGCTCTCGTGCCTATCGATAAAATAATATGGATCTATAAATATTCCACCCTGCACAAGCTGCTGTGGCACCACTTCAGCATAAGCTATACACTGTATATCACTGCTGCAAGCCATATTTATATCCGCTGCCCGAAGAATATAAAATCTGACATAGATGGAATCATTGACTACCTCTCGGAAGCCAATCACAATATTCTGGTCGGCTTTACCGAAACAAACCGTGAGAAAGTCGAAGCCATACAGGGTGATTTTCTCTTCCTTAGAAAGCTATGGAAATTCCTGTCGGCAAAGGTCTGAAAACAGATCTCACTCCGGCATATGCAGCCTTATCCATGCCATGATATCGTCATAGACGCTTCCACGATCCAGCTCGTTCAGTATCTCGTGTCTGTCATCAGGATAAAGTTTCAGTGTCACGTCTTTTATTCCGGCTTCTTTAAATCTTTCATAGGCAATGGTTGTGCCCTCGCCCATTCTGCCCACGGGATCATCAGAACCTGAAGCAAAATAAACCGGAAGATCCTTGTTTATTTTTTTGATATTGGATATCTGGTTGTCATAAAGACAGGCCGAAAGAAGCACCCGGTAGCCATTGACAGAAAACAAATAATTACATTTCGGATCGCTGTAATACTTTTCTACAGAAGCAATATTTCTGGACAGCCAACTGTTTGACGGCTCGCTGCCGTCGAGTGAGAATTTTTTATAAGGTTTTGTATACATCAAATTTGATACAGCTTTTGATTTATAATCCCATCCCCTGAGCCAGCCGATCACATTAGCAAGCGCCATGCCGAACCTTAAGCTTGAATCCTTTTCCGTGCCTGTACCTATAATCAAAGCGCCTGAAAGATCCGATAATTCCGCAGCGTGTTCTGAAAGCATCATCCGAAGAAGATAGGATCCCATAGAATGTCCCATAAAAAAATACGGCACATTCGGATACTGCTCTCTTGTCACCTTATAATTATGAAGTATATCCGAGATTATAGTCCGGGCGGGATCCGATGTGTGCATCACTCCAAGCTCCGATTCGTCCGGGACACTTAATCCATGACCTATGTCATCATTTCCTACCACAGCAAAACCGTTCGCCGTCATATATTCAGCGAACTCCTGATATCGGTCTGTATATTCCTGCATGCCGTGACATACCTGAAGCACTCCTTTGATATGTCCGTCATCGGGAGTCCATTTGATGGCGTGAATGGTAGTCTTCACATCATCTTTTGACTCGTATGTATATTCCTCTCTTACTGCCATATAATAAGCCCTTTATTTATGCCCCTGATAAGTTACAGCTTCAGAAAACCGAACACGTTTCCGAAGTACCATATATTCTACCATAATAATTGGGACTTCGTGGCAAAAACTTACAAATTCATCCCCGCCGACATACACGCTACATAATCAGCTCCGGCAGCAAGGCACTTCTCCTTCCTGCCGTCTCCTATTCCTATGCCGCCGAGAGCCACTACAGGAATCGAGACCTTTCTCTTCACTTCTCTTATCAGTTCTTCACCCTTGCCGGGCAAACCCATCTTACAGGCAGTCTCATAGATGTTACTGATAAAAATATATGACGCTCCCAGCTGCTCCGCCTCGACCGCCTCGCTTACCGAGTGAGCAGACACTCCTTTTTCCGAAAAGAAAGCCTTGTCATGAGACAAGGCTCTCATATCTTGAAGCGTCATATGTATTTTCTGTATGCCGAGACGCTTTGCAATATTGATCCTGGAATGAATGATCAGTCTGTCTCCCGCGATATCGGATATCGCGGCAGCAAGACTCATATATTCATCAGAAGAGAGATCTTTTTCCCTCAGAACGACAGCATGCATTCTCCTGTTTTCCGGAAGAGACATCAGTCTCTCGATCTGAGCCGGAAGAGAATCCCTGCATAATTTCCTGTCTGTAATAATAAAATACCTGCTCAGATCCAAATCAGACATATACATATTCCCACATCACCTGCAGAGAGCCATATCAGACATATACATACTCGCTCATCACCGGTTGCATTCCTGCATCCTTTATAGCCTGGAATACCTCATCCACAGATCTGTTGTCATCGATTTCAAACTGACCGTCCCCCTTGTCGGCCACATTGGAATGTTCACCGACGCCGACCTTTGAATCGGCAGAAATTTTTGTGGCTGCTATCTTTATCAGATTATCTCTCACCCTTGCGCATTCTCTTGTAGAGATCGTAATACTTGCGAAAGGCATAAAAAGGCGATAGGCGCATACCACCTGCAAAAGCTCGGCTTCATGCACATCCATTGGATTTATCTTTTCATTATTGATGATGGGGCGGAGACGCGGGCATGAAAAAGCAATCTCTGCCATGGGATATTTTCTCTGAAGAAGATAAGCATGCATGCCTGTCGCAAACGCATCTTTTCTGAAATCATCCAGTCCGAGAAGAGCGCCAAAACCGACTCCGCGCATGCCTCCCATCAGAGCGCGCTCCTGAGCGTTGACCCGGTAAGGGAATATTCTCTTATGTCCCGCCAGATGGAGGGTTTCATATTTATCAGAATTGTATGTCTCCTGAAAAACAGTCACATAATCAGCGCCGCATTTGTGGAGATAAGCATATTCATCAGAATTCATAGGATATACTTCAAGTCCTACGATTTTAAAATATTTTGAAGCAATGGAGCATGCCCTGCCTATATACTCGACTGTAGATTTTGTCCTTGCTTCTCCTGTCAGGATCAGTATCTCCTGCAGACCGGAATCAGCTATTGCCTTCATCTCGGTCTCAATTTCATCTGCATTCAACTGAGCCCGCCTGATCTTGTTGTGACAGTTGAAACCACAGTATATGCAATAATTCTCGCAGTAATTTGCAATATAGATAGGCGTAAACATATTGACGCTGTTGCCGAAATGCTTCCTGGTCTCCTTCTGAGCGCATTCGGCAATAAGCTCCAGATGTTCCTTTGCCGCCGGAGAAAGAAGAGCGGCAAAATCCTCCGGAGTCTTGTATTCATGATTCAGCGCCATCAGCACATCCCTGCCGGTATAGGCATCGTAATCGTAATTCTTCATGGCCGATATGACTTTATCCATCACATCAGAACCAATATCCTCCATACCCGGCAGATATTTCATATGATCTATTCTGTTCTCACGCTGATCTTCAAGGATCTCTTCCGTGAGAATACTGGTATTTACATTATCTGTTTCCATTTCACACACTCCTGAAAAAAATATCCTGTCAGAAAAATCCCATGCAGACCTTAACAAAACTATCCCGCAAGCGGATCCTATGCATATTCCTTAACGAAGATATCCCGTCAGCGGATCCGATGCCTCGGCATGACCCACGCGTCCGAGTCCTGCGAGATAAGCCATGCGTCCGGCTTCGATCGCTTTCGCGAAAGCGCCTGCCATCTCAGGTATATCGCCCGAAGTAGCTATGGCAGTATTCGCCATGACAGCGCTCGCGCCCATCTCCATAGCCTCACATGCCTGAGAAGGCGCTCCTATACCCGCATCTACTATCACCGGAAGATCCACCTCATCAATTATTATTTTGATAAACTCTTTTGTCTCAAGTCCTCTGTTTGTACCAATAGGAGCAGCCAGAGGCATTATGCAGGCAGCTCCGGCAGACTGAAGATCCCTTGCGACATTCAGGTCCGGATACATATAAGGCATTACGGTAAATCCTTCCTTGGATAGAATCTCTGTCGCCTTTATTGTTTCCTGATTATCCGGCAGCAGATATCTGGTGTCCCTCATTATCTCGATCTTTACAAAATCAGTGCCGCATATTTCTCTGGATAGATGTGCGATCCTTACAGCCTCATCAGCTGTCCTCGCTCCGGAAGTATTCGGAAGCAGAGTCACATTTTCGGGGATCGCTTCCATGATATTCTCCCTGCCGCCGGCCTTGGCCCGCCTCAATGCTACAGTCACGATCTCGGCGTGAGCGTCATTCACCGCTGCCTTTATTAAATCAATGTTATATTTTCCGGATCCAAGAATAAAACGTGATGTAAATTCGTGTCCGTTCAGTACCAGTTTTTCATTTCTGTCCATAATATCTCCCTTCATCTTTCAGCCGCCACCCATGAACATCACGACTTCTATCTTGTCTCCTTCATGGATAACCGTAGTATCATAACTGTCTCTCGGTATTATCGCGAGATTTATCTCCACAGCCACGGACCTGGGATTTATGTCCTGTGACTTAAGATAATCACCCACTGTGATGCCGGGAGAAATCTCCTCCGTTTCTCCGCTTATCAAAACCTGCATATCTTACCTCCGAAATGCAAAAAAAGAGAATGTCTGATCCGGACATTCTCATAACATATCAGAATATAATTCCTACGTTGGCATTATCCAAATCAGGTATCCGGGTCGAAGATCCGCTCTTCCTCTCAGCCTTCGTACGAAAGCTCCCCTTGTTTTTCAGCTGTATCCATTTTCAGGATATGAGTATAAAAAAGTTTTTGACACTCATATATGACAAAAATCGTGCGCATTTCATTCATGGCGGCATAACTTTTTACACTGAAATCATTTTAGTTGATTCCGAAAAAAAATCAAGTTCACATTTTCCGGACGTAAAGAAACACTTCCCTCAGTCCGGCAGCAAATAATCTGTGATAATGCACTGAGTGGTCTTTATCCCTTTATATTCATTTACTGACGGATAATAAGATACCGTGATCCTGATGTCACCGGTGCTTTTAACATTGTATCCCCTGTCTAAGAAAAGCCCGTATCTCGCTTCGAGATCCGCCATCAGATCCTCAGCTCCGGAGAAGCACAGGGCATCAATGCTTCTTCCGTATCGATCCTTCAACACCAGCTTCAGATATTGATTATCCTTTCCAATCGTCTTTGCCGACACTATCCTTGCCTGACTCACCGCAAAGACAGGCTTCTCATTTCCATTGCCGAAAGGTTCCAGAAGAGAAAGCTCATCCATAAGCTCATGATGTGAGCACAAATATTCAAATGTCATGTCACAGTCTATATCCTGTTCGTCAAAAAGGTCATCTTCCTTAAGGCCTGAGTGGTCATTCAGATATTCCCTTAATCCGTCCAGATTTTCCCTCGGTATTGTCATGCCGGCAGCCATCGGATGACCGCCATAGACAGTGAGATATCTCTCAGCGTCATGAAGCCTCTCGTACATATTGTAAGCAGGAATGGATCTCGCACTGCCCTTCAGGGATCCACTGTCCGCCTCACTGTCACAGAAGACGATCACAGGCTTGGCGGTTCTCTCCCTGACTCTTCCTGCAATTATTCCTGCAACCGATTCTCTTACTCCGGGAAGATAAAGCACAAGGACAGTATCACGCGAATATTCTTCGGACTCTGCCATATCCATGGCCAGATCTGTTCCGTCCTTTGTCTCTGTTTTTCTCTCTTCGTTTAATAGAGAAAGTTTACCGGCAAGCTTTTGCGCCTCATTATAATCATCAGTCTGCATCAGCTTCTCACCGATGTCAGCCGTCTCTATCCTGCCCGAAGCATTGAGGCAGGGGCCAAGCACGAAGCCGATCCTGAAAGCATCCAGCTTATCAGGACCGGTCTCAGTCGCATCCATAAGAGCATGAAGTCCCGGCTGAGGTCCGGTCTTCATTGCATTCAGCCCCAGAGCGACAATAGCCCTGTTCTCGTCCCGAAGCGGCATCACATCGCCTACAGTAGCGACAGCTGCTGCCTGCAGAAAATAATTATCGAGTTTCCTGTCTCTTTCTATTCCATTTTTTTCAAAATTTTTGATAAGAAGTTCCGAAAGGCGCCAGGCTACAACTGCTCCGCAAATATCACTGAAAGGATAATGATCATCCTTTAAATGAGGATCCACCACCACATCAGCATCCGGCAGGACTTCGGCTCCGATATCATCATAGGGGATCTGATGGTGATCGGTCACAATGACTTTGATCCCATATGACTTTGCCAGACTAATGGCAGAGCCTGCCGCAATTCCGTTATCACATGTAATGATGAGACCAGTGCCGTCAGCTTTCGCCGCCTCCACAAGACGCGGATTCAGACCATAGCCGTCCCTTATCCTCTCAGGAATTGCCCAGGACACTATACCGCCGCAATGCTCTATTGCTTTCGTAAGAATATAGACAGACATTATTCCGTCTATGTCATAATCGCCTATGACACGGATCTTCATACCGGTGCTGATAGCATCGGAAAGGAATTCGACGGCATCTCCTGCATGCAGAAGTTTTGACGGGTCATGAAGCATGCTTTCGCGCGGATGCAGGAAATCATTCATTTCCTCCGGTTCTATGCCTCGGTTGATCATCAGCCTGATTATTACCGGATCTACATGAAAGTGCTCGGACAAGCCCTTGTAATCAGCGCTCTTCCTTATCAGCGCCCACTTTTTCTCTTTATGCATTTTTCAGGCAAGAGCTGCTGTGATGATGGCCATTGAATATACTTCAAGGGCGTTGCAGCCTCTGGACAGGTCATTTATTGAAGCGTTCAGACCGAGAAGGACAGGTCCGTAAGCATCGAAATTACCAAGACGCTGAGCGATCTTGTATCCGATATTTCCTGCATTGATATCAGGGAAAATAAAGGTATTTGCATGACCTGCGACAGGTGAGCCGGGGCACTTCGTCTCAGCTACTCTGGGAGCGACGGCGGCATCAAACTGGAGCTCGCCGTCGATCGGAAGATCCGGGAACTTCGCCTTTGCCTTTTCACATGCGTTATGCATCTTGTCAACATCCTCGCCCTTTCCTGAGCCGTGAGTGCTGTATGAAAGGAAAGCGACCTGAGGATCGATGCCGAACATCCTTGCGCAAGCAGCTGTCTCTCCGCAGATCTCGACAAGGTCGTCCTCCGAAGGATTTATATTTATTGCGCAGTCAGCCATAGCCAGCACCTCGTTTTCACCGGTAGCACCGGGACGGACGAGGATGAAGCAAGAGCTTACTATGCTGTGACCGGGCTTTGTCTTTATAAGCTGCAGAGCCGGACGGACAGTATCAGCTGTCGAATATGTAGCGCCGCCGAGAAGGGCATCCGCCACGCCCATTTTTACAAGCATAGTGCCGAAATAATTGGCATGCTTCAAGGTCTCGCGCGCCATTTCAGGCGTCACGCCCTTCTTCTTCCTGAGCTCAACGAACATATCGACCATCTCGTCAAATCTGTCATAATTCTCAGGATCTATTATCTCAGCTCCCCTGATATTGAATCCGTTCTTTTCAGCGGACGCCTCCACTTTCTCAGGATTTCCAACAAGTATGGGCTTCAGGAAATATCCTGCCAGAAGACGCGATGCAGCTTCGAGAATCCTGGGATCTTCGCCTTCCGTGAAGACTATAGTCTTCGGATTCTTCTTCAGCTTTTCGATCATTGCACCAAAACCAAAACCTGGCATAACTTACCTCTTTCTATCTACACTTTCATATACGTTTTTTGTATACAATCTACCATCCATGACTAATTTTATCATGATGAGGATGAATATCAAGCACCAAAAAAAGAACTATGAACAATGCAGTCAGATCTTGTCAAGAGCCTGGGAAATATCCGCTATGAGATCATCGGCATTTTCAAGACCGCATGAAACTCTGATAAGTCCCGCAGGAATGCCGGCCTCCATAAGCTGCTCCTCCGTCATCTGTCTGTGAGTAGACGTAGCAGGATTCAGGCAGCAGCTTCTCGCGTCAGCAACATGAGTCTCTATGGCAATGAGTTTCAGATTTTTCATAAAAACAGATGCCGCTTCTCTTCCGCCCTTCAGCTCGAAAGACACCACGCCGCAGGAACCATTGGGCAGATATTTCATAGCGAGCTTGTGAAAAGGATCTGACGGCAGTCCGCAGTAATTTACATGTACTACCTTATCATGGCTGTTCAGAAATTCCGCGACCTTCTGTCCGTTCTCGCAATGGCGCGCCATCCTGACATGGAGACTTTCGAGTCCCAGGTTAATATAGAAGGCATGCTGAGGAGACTGAATGGAACCGAAGTCACGCATCAGCTGAGCCGTGCACTTTGTGATAAAAGCGCCTTCCTTTCCGAATTTCTCCGCGTAAGTTATGCCGTGATAGGAATCATCCGGGGTGCAGAGACCGGGGAACTTGTCCGCATGCGCCATCCAGTCAAATTTACCGGCATCCACGATGGCTCCGCCGACAGTCGCTCCGTGTCCGTCCATATATTTTGTCGTGGAATGAGTGACAATATCAGCTCCCCACTCGATTGGACGGCAGTTTATCGGAGTCGCGAAAGTGTTGTCCACAATAAGAGGTACACCATGCTGATGGGCGGCGCGGGCAAATTTTTCAATATCCAGAACCGTCAGCGCCGGATTTGCGATAGTCTCTCCGAAAACACACTTAGTATTGTCTCTGAAAGCCGCATTGAGCTCTTCTTCCGTGCAGTCGGGCTCCACGAACGTCACTTCAACTCCCATCTTCGCCATAGTCACTGAAAGGAGATTAAATGTCCCGCCATATATGCTTGACGAAGCCACCACATGGTCGTGGTTTGTAGCTATATTGAAGATGGCAAAGAAATTCGCGGCCTGACCTGATGATGTGAGCATGCCCATGGCACCGCCCTCAAGTTCGGCGATCTTCGCAGCCACATAGTCGTTGGTCGGGTTCTGGAGTCTGGTATAGAAGTATCCGCTCGCCTCCAGATCGAAAAGCTTTCCCATATCCTCGCTTGTATCATATTTAAAGGTTGTGGACTGAACGATCGGGATCTGTCTCGGTTCACCATTTCCCGGTCTGTATCCGCCCTGCACGCACTTGGTATCTATAGAATTTTTCATTATCTTTTCCTCTCCTTCTAATTTGGATGAAAAAATTACCGCCGGCAGCTAAGCCGATAATATGTATTTTACCACAAAGTGGCAGTTGATACATGGATTAAAAAACTTCATCAGTTGATCAGGCTTCAAACCAGAAGTGAGACCAGTGGCATAGTGAATATTGACAGAACGGTTGTCAGTGCCACGCATGGAGCGACGTTCTCCGGGTGATTGTCATATTCTTCAGCAAGCATTACATTCATGCTTCCGACAGGAACCGATATCATGACAGAGCATATTTCAAGAATCAGCCTGTCCGTGTGAAGGCACTTTAAGACCAGAATAAAAGCTGCCGGGATCAGGATCATTCTGACAAGCGAGAATATCAGATTTCTCAGATTTGAAAAAAGCGATCTTATATTTACACCGACAAGCGAAATTCCGATGATTATCATACTTAGCGGCGATGTAATCGATCCAAGTGCGTACATAGAACGGGACAAAACGTCAGGCAATCTGATTCTAATCAGAAACAGGACTATTGAAATAAAACAGGCGATCACACCACTATTTAAAAAAGCTGATTTTATTGAGATTTTTCCGTCCTTTTCTCCTCCGATCAAACGAACACCATATGTATAGATCAAAAGGTTATATGGAAGCAGAAAAACTGATGAGAGAAAGAGCGCCTTATTTCCGTAAGCGTTCTGTATCACAGGAAGCCCTATGAATCCCACATTTCCGAAGACGATCATAGCTGAATATATGCTCTTTAAATCGTCATTTCCGGTTTCATCAGAATCGCCTTTTATTTTTATAATAAGTGATGCCATAGGATTTCCGATACCTATCAGAAAAATAAGCATTATAAAGCTGATCAGAAATACAATTCCTATCTCCATCAGCGTCACACCTTCCGGCTTCTTCGCGACTGCAGATATTATCATTGCCGGATTTGCAATATTAAGAACGAGCGATGACATATCCGCATTGGACTCCTTCTTTACAATGCCGACCCTGGCCGCCATGTATCCCATGCACATAATGATTAGAAGTATCATCATCTGTCGAAAAAGCACCATTCCCGAAATCTCCTTTCATGTCTTTTCCATATCATAAATTACTGAAAAATCGTAATAATAAAAGCGCTTTTTTCTGAATTTTTTCAGAAAAAAGCGCCGTTGCCGTTATGCTTATTAATCATACGGGTGTGAAAATTTCCTCAGCCACCCGGTAATCATGATAGATTTCAAAGCAATATATGTCAAGTAATGATGTGGGTGTCAAAAGTACCTTTTGACACTGTAATCAAGTAATAAAAAAGAATGTACTCAGCTGATGGTCATCGCCAGCTTCCTTCCCAGAAGCACACCGGCAAGACAGCATATTACACTTAGCAGCATATAGGCTGATCCCATGATATATTTTTTATTATGGAGCAAAGTATATGATTCCAGCGAAAACGTAGAAAAAGTTGTGAATCCTCCGCATACTCCGGTCTTCCAGAACAAGACCTCATGTGGATTAACTTTCTTCCTGCTCTCCGTCATCCCGCTGATAAATCCGATAAGAAAAGCTCCCAGAATATTTGTAACAAAAGTCAGCGCAGGAAATTCTGTCCTCACCGGCAGCAAACTTACCGCATATCTTCCCATGGCTCCGGCTGCACCGCCGAGAGCTACAAAAATGAAATTCAATGGCAAAATAATTTTTTCCCTTCTTTATAATCTTAACGGTGTCTGCTTGATGATGGCAGGATACCCGGCACTCCCCTCAGATTTCCGCCTCCAGCACCAGCGGCGCATGATCCTGTCTCGGTCCGGAATCCAGCATTTCAGACCGCTTCACCTTATCTTTTATCCGGTCACTGACCAGAAAATAATCAATTCTCCATCCGGAATTATTTATTTTAGAAGTCTTGATCCGCTGAGCCCACCAGGAATAGACTGATGTGACATCTCCGTGGATGAAGCGGAATGTATCGACAAAACCTTTATCCAGAAGATTTGAAAAACCTTCCCGCTCCTCATCCGTAAATCCCGCAGAAAAGTGATTATTTTCAGGATGGGCAAGGTCTATCTCCTCATGAGCACAATTAAAATCACCGCAGGCTATTACCGGCTTCTCCTTATCCAGAGCTGAAAGATAATCAGCAAAAAGTCTGTCCCAGTCCTGTCTCTCCGGCAGACGCAAAAGCTCTCCTCCAGCATTCGGAGTATAGACTGTCACAAAATAATAATCCCCGAAATCCGCCGTCAGTATCCTGCCCTCATAGTCCATTGTATCCGGCGCTTCAATCTTTGGAGCAGTAAGCTTTGCCTCCATGCCCTCTCTTATTAAAAACATAGTCCCGGCATAACCTTTTCTGGCAGGAGGTCTTGAGGAAACCCATTCCACATGATATCCGGGGAAAAATATGGTCAGGGCATCCTGCTGCTTTTTATTCATACCGGACTCCGGCAGCTTTGTCTCCTGGAAAGCTATGATATCCGGGTTCTCTCCGGCAATCGTAGAAAGCACCCGTCTGGACAGCTCCGCCCTCGGAGAAGCTGATGTCAGAGCCGCATTTAGTGAATCTATATTCCATGATATGAACTTCATTTTAACTCCTGCCTTTCTCATTTATGATTACGCGCGGTGGCAGACTTTTGACAACGTAATCATATTATACCAATTTTATACACTGTTCGCTTTGGATTCACCGTATTTTTCAAATTCTGTTAACAGTGCCTGTCACCAGATATCTATTACAACTCCCTTTTTACAAAAGTGTTTTTATATGTACAAACTTGAAGTTGTCTATTTCTTTTTCTTTGGTTCTGGAAGCTCATCATACATAGCATCCAAAAGTTTATTTAAAAATTCTCTATTATCAACTTCATCCACCAAAAGCATTTCTTTTGCCCCTTCATAAGGGATTTCCAACGAACCATCTGGCATCATTTCTTTTGCTGCTTTGACATTCTTCACAAGAAAGCGATCATCATAAATGCCGCCAACAATCTTCCCCTTATAATAAACGATATACTCCCCCATCATTGCTTTACATGATATATCATCCAAATCTGAAAGTTGTTCTAAAATAAAATCTAAGTATTCTTTGCTTGATGCCACATCAATCTCCTCTGCAAAATTGAATTATCTTCTGATACCATTTTCATCAAAAGTTTTCTTAAGAGCTCTTTCCACAAACACAATTGAACCCAATATAGCCACAAGCTGTATTCCTTCAACAATAAGTGTCATATATCCAATTGCATTTTCACTCGAATGTAAAAAAGGTATCTGAATAATAATTGTCGGAATTAATAACAACAATCCGAGTTTAAGCCACAACTTACCGCAATAATCATGTGCAAACTTCCATGTATCCATATTTTTTCTAGACATAGTTGTTCTGTATCCAATAATTCCATTAATCTCTTTTGGCGGATATTTGGACATAAAGAATCCACATATCAACATGACAATCGGAATTAATAAGTTACAGATAAACATCATAATATAAAACCACATATTTATTCTCCTTTGCCCAACAAATTGCGATTTGAATTATTCTATTATGAGCAACACAAATGTAAAAAGGGTGTATTACAATAAGATATCCTTCAGTTTGTTTTTGAGAAGTTCTTTCCTCTTAGCGACAAAGTCCAAGAATACCGGATAAGTGTATTCCATATCAGGAAGATAATGGATCTTTCTGTACTGAATTTTATCCGTTTCAGTAGCCTGCTCCGTGTTAAACCAAGTATCAAAATCGGTGTTAAGCTTCTCTTCATTCAGCTGTGCCGGAAGTAATTGCAAATTGCTGATATCGTTAACAGTGTCAATATATTCATCCAATTTTTCTTCAGGAACACCCATCTTCCGCAGATATGACTTCCTGAATTTGCTCTTCGGATACATGTGATCTTCGTGAAATTTATTGCTGAAATCCAATGAAGGATATAGCAGCATAAGCGTAGAAAGAGTCTCGCTCTTACCATACTTCAGCTTAAGCAGGTATTCATCAATATCATCTTCTGTAAACAGAATCGACTTATTCGTACCCTTGAACCTATCAATAATCTGTGATATAGGAAAGTCTCCTGTTCCGTTATCTCGGATAATATCACGAATAGGTCTGATTACATTGTCAGGCTGTCCACTGAATGCTTTTTTCAGAAGAGCCATGATAAGCCATTTCTTTATCTTCGCCTTATTATCCCTCGTTGTTCCAGATTCAACAAAGTTTTCCGGCATACCAATTGTAAGAAGATAATACGCTATCGGAATCAGAGCATTGTTCGAACTTAATGTCTCCCCCGAATATCCAAACGAAGAAACAAGATTCACTGACTGCTTGATGGCGCGTTTAATGTTATCCCAATTCGCCTCTATCTTCATCATATTAGGCTTATTGAAATTATCTACCTTGAACGCAATATCCGTGAAATCTGTAAGCACCAGTGCCGTCTTAAGTACAAAATCCTTATTGATACGGAAACCGCCACCAATCGCATTTACTTCTTCGACGAATTCTGTGATTTCTTCCCTCGCATCATGATTCTCCCACTGCGCTGATGCTATTGAGAGCAGGAGATCTGAATATGTAAGAACGGTACCACCGCTATTTACACGGATGAAAATATTAAGAACCTTATCCAGCTCCACTGACTTTTCTTTATAATAACTGAGAGTCTTATCTGTATGGACAACATTATAAAGCTTCTGCAGCGTGTTATTGGCATGCATCGTCTGCTCTTTTGTGTATTCCCCTGCAAACGCAATATGATCCAAAACATACTGAGATGTCTCGCCAGGTTGAGTCATAGTCAGAATATCACCAACCTTATACCAGTACCCTTCCGTCATTCCCTTATACTCATCGTCTGTGAGGAATCGGAAATCATACTTATTAGACTCATCTTTGGCATCCTCCAGAAGGTTCAAATACAGATATCTTGTTGGGTATGCATTGTCATTCTTCTTCTGTTTATACTTAAGCCTGTAAGCATACGACCCCTTTAGTCCTATGTAGATTGATGTGAGGCGTTGCTGACCATCCAGAACGGCTGTAACACCATCAGATCCTTTCAAATCGACTTTCTTATTATGAGTTCCTGTCTTCTCATGATAGTTACGAAGGAATTCATAAAAATCATAATCTAACAGTCTTGACTTATCGATTTCCCAAAACAGAAATGCACCTATCGGATAATCCTGCATAAGGCTATCAAACAGAGTCTCTATCTGCTCTGTATCCCATACATATTCTCTCTGAATGGATGGAAGCACATACTTATTCGTGGAAATATCCTGCATCACTTCCGCTATGGTTAATGGAGTTTCGTATGCCATAAATCCAGCACCTACCTTTCATTTATTATCGAAATATCATTCCCTTAATGGGATTATACCCCAACATACCAAAAGGCTTCCACCGGCGTGTAAAATATGCCCGTAGAAGCCTCTTTATATCCTTTACGCCCTATTATGTGTTTAACTTTATAACTAACTCGGAATCTCTTATTCCTGCTCCTTCTCCGCATCCTTAATCTTGTAGTAATCCTCTACGTCTAAGCCAAGATCCACATGAGATTTCGACCTTGTAACTGTTTTACCCATGAGAACCACAGTCTCGACTGTGTTTTGTTTGAGCAACCGAATTGTATCACCCTCAGAGCCCTCATAAAACACCGGAAATCCTAAATGCAGCTGCTTTAAGATGCGTCCGTCTTCCTGTCTTTTAGGGTACAACTCAATCTCGTCAATGAAATCTCTCATGAACCTCTTCTTTTCGAGATCGGTCATCTTAAAGTACATTCTATCAAAACTCAGGAGAACTTTATAGAGCTCATCTGCAGTAATTTTCTCTCCATATGCTCCGCTAATCTTCTCTTCGATTTCAGCTATCGTGTCCTCCAGCTCTGATATCCGGTCGTACAGGATATCCAGTCTGTCGTGCATATCCTGATACTTTCTGTCATAGTGCTTGTCGTTTACATCCAGCCTGTCCAGCATCTCCGCCAGCTTTTTCTTCGCTCCCACGACCTGACGAAGCTGTTCCCTGACCTGATCCCTCTCGGCTTCCAGTGATGAGACATCCACCTTCTCGTCCATCTTCATCACCATGTAATCCTTGAACTGCGGATCCGCCACCATGTCCAGGATGATCTGCTCCACCTGACTGTTAAGCTCCACCTGACTCAGTACCAACCGGAAATCACAGAAATGCGTTTCGTCTATCTTTGTACGGTGCAGGCACTTATAATACCAGTCATCCTTGTACTCGCCGGACTTCTTGTTTTTTCGCCGTCTAACGGTTCCCACAAGACTCCGGCCGCAGATCGGACATTTAATGATACCCGTCAGAATATGCTCATGATCCATGCTGTGCGTCTTATTCCATTTGACGCCGGTATCTTTTCGCCTGAGCCTTGTCGCTTCCCAGAGATCCCAGTCAATGATCGCCTCGTGCATCCCGTCCACGACCATATAATCATCAGCCATGACTCTCTTATATTCATCCCTGCTGCCTTTAACCTTTTCGGTCTTATGCCTGCCGTATACAATCTTTCCGGTATAAACGGGATTATCAAGGATCTTCATGATAAAGCTTCTGGCAAAATAGTTCAGTTCTTTCTTCTTTACCTTCTTTTTTGTATATCCGTGCTGGTTCAGATAGTCACAGATCCTATCAGCTCCAAGACCTTCATGCGCAAACTTTGAAAATATGATCTTTACGATTTCCGCCTCTTCCGGATTGACGATAAGGGTGCTGTTCTTGGAATCCAGCGTGTACCCAAATGGAGCCTGTCCACCGTTCCATTTGCCCTCTCTGGCTTTCTGGCGACGTCCTTCCATCGTCTGTACCAGAATGTTTTCTCTTTCTATTTCGGCAACAGCGGACAGTACCGTAATAGTCAGCTTGCCGGAATCTTTGGAAGAATCAATCCCATCCTCTACGCAGATCAGGTTTACACCGAAATCCTGTATGTACTGAAGGGAATTGAGGACATCCGCCGCATTTCGTCCAAACCTTGAAAGCTTGAATACCAGGATGAAATCCACTCCGTCACGATCCTCAGCCACATCATTCAGCATCTGCGAAAACTCAGGTCTGCCGGTGATATTCTTACCGGACTTTCCCGCGTCGCAGTATTCCCTGACTATCTCAATGTCCTGGAAATCCGCGAACTTCGTCAGCCTCTCCCTCTGGGCTTCAAGGCTATAGCCCTCCACCTGCATTGAGGTGGATACCCTTATGTAGATATAACACTTCAGCTTTTTCTTCTTCATACTGCCGCCTCCATATACTCTGTGTCTTCTGTCAGCATCCTGAATGCCTTCAGCGCATCCATGATAGCCAGTTCCTTTTCAACCGGGCATACCGGCACGTGATTCTTGTTCTGTTCTGGCTTGTTGTAAGCAATCCCGACATCAATGCCGTATTTCCGTTTTATCTGAGCGATATATAACGATGAAACCTTCATTCCAGTATGCTCCAGTACATATGCCCTGATCTCGGCATAGGTCGCTTTCGCTTCCGCTACCGTCACCTGTACCTCGCTGCAATCCAGCACAAAGGCGATTTCATCATCGGGCTCACTCTCAGTTCCTATCAAAGTCTCGATTGTATCCGTCTCACCGTACCGAACAGGGAATCGGAAATGAATGCTTTTCAGTACCCTCCCGTCTTCCTGCTCTTCCGGATAAACCTCTATCCGTTCGATGAACTGACGATATAGCTCCCTTTGTTCCTCGGAAGTCAGTTTTTCATAGAATTTCCCGAAATTCTTCAGGAGCTTCTTTATCCCTTCAATGGAGCTGACGCCCTGCTTGGCTTCATTGCATTTCTTCTTTATCTTCTTAAGAGAAAGCTCCAAGGAATCTATCCTGTCATAGATATCATCCATTTCAGCCTGGATCCGCTCATATTCCGTATCGTAGTCATCAGACAAAACATCCAGATTATCAAGCTCCGCTCCGACGCGGTTCTTCTCATGTTCCTGATGATACAGATCCTTGCGGATTTCCTTCATCCGCTTCTCATAAGCCTCTACTGATTCATCACCGCCTGCAGCCATTGCCATTGCCTTTTCAAATGCCGGATGAGCAGCCAAATTACTGACTATCTCATATACCGCAGAATCGATCTTCGCCTGGTTATAAGTATGTTTAAACTCGCAGGTTCTTCCGGCAGACTTCCTGTAATAACGGCAAGAATAATAATGAATAGTCTTATAATGACCGCCGCGGTTCTTATTGACATGCTTGTTCTTCGTTGCGATAAGACCGTTTCCGCAGGCCGGACATTTGATCAGACCGGACAATAGGCTCACTCGATCAGGTTCATCCACCTTTTCCTGTCTTCCAGATGAAGCCTCCCGCTTTTCCCGTGCCTGCTGCCACAGAGCCCCATCTATGATTGCCTCATGGATCCCGTCAACCTCAACCGCATCTTTCGGATTTTTCCTTATGCCCTTGATATTTGTCCTGCGGAAGTAATTGATCTTTCCGTGATAAGTTGGATTATCAAGGACATTCACGATGAAGTCATATGTGAACGGCTTTACTTCGCCCTTGCTGATTCGGCTGTATCCGTTGTTGTTCAGCCAGATTGCAACTCCGTTCAGTGTTCCATCATCCTGTATATACCTGTCAAAGATCAACTTAACAATCTCCGCCTCTTCCGGTTCTACTACCAGTTCCTTATTTACACTGCGGTATCCATAAGGAGCAGGTCCACCCGGCCAGCCACCGTTAAGGATTTTCTGCATCTTACCGGCCATGAACTGGACATTGATGTTCTCACGTTCAATTTCCGCCACGGCAGACAGAATTGTCAGCGTCAGCTTTCCGCCCGGTGTAGAACTGTCAATGGCATCTTCCACGCAGATCAGATCCACCTCATAATCTTCCAGAAGCTGAAGGGACTTCAATATGTCCGCCGCATTCCGTCCGAACCTGGACAGCTTGAACACCAGCACAAAAGAGATATTGTCCTTCTCGCTGGATATATCATCCAGCATCTGCAGGAATGCAGGTCTTCCGACTATGCTCTTGCCGGATTTCCCTGCATCGCAGTATTCACCGGCTATTTCAAGATTCTTATAGTCCGCATACTCGCGGAGGCGTTCCTGTTGTGCCTCCAGGCTGTACCCTTCCGTCTGAGCTGCCGTAGAGACTCGCGTGTAGATATAGCATTTCTTCTTTCTCACCGTATCCCTCCCTTCGGTTGCTCATCGTCACACAGTACCCCTCGGAACTTCATTATGTCGGGCTTTGACTTGTCTGTCAGCGCTAAAAGCGCCGTTCGCAAAAAATTCGCAAACGGCGCTCCAGTCATTCCATATCATGATTGATTTTCTGATCTTCATTGGATTTTTGTCTCTCTTCCTCTTCGATTTCTTCCAGAACCTCTCTCCCATACTTTTCAATCGTTTCGGCAAGAAAATTTGCGCAGCGCTCCATATTGGCTTTAGCCTTCGGACTAAGCTCTTTAGGCTTAATTCCGTCCTTATATTCCAGGATAAACATACCTCAGACCTCCTTTGGCTTTTCTGAAGGTCAAGGTATGAGTTTGGGCTGTTTTCCGATTTTTGAGCAAAAAAAAATAACGGCCGGCAGAGAAATCAATCTCCACCGACCGAATAAGCCTTATCTATTTTTTCTTTGGAACCGGTAATTCTTCATACATCGCCTCTACCAGCTCACACAAGAACTCCCGGTTATCAACGTCATCCACCAGAATCATCTCTTTCGCCCCATCATAAGGAAGTTCCATTGATGCGTCCGGCATCAGCTTCACCGCTGCCGGAACAGGTTTAACAAGAAGCCTGTCATCATAGATGCCACCGAACACCCTGCCGCGATAGTAGAGGATGTATTCGCCCATCATCGCCCGGTAGCTGACTTCATCAATCCCCGACAGCTGCTCTAAAACAAAATCCAGATACTCTTTCGTCGATGCCATACCGCTTCCCTCCTATCCATTAACCAGCTTTAAGAACTTCTTATCGTTCATCTGCTCATTTGTAACATATTCCCCATCATGAAACAGGGCATAATTCGTGATCGGAGTCGGAGCATTTTGAGCTTCATCCCTGCTCTCTATATGGATCGCCCGGAATGGGATACCATTCTCTTCAGCCGTCTGCTCCAAGATCGGAACATACCTTGCATTGAACGGACATTGGCTCGTGTAATACAAAACATAGCCTTTCTCTTCTATATGAGGATGCTTAGCGCAATCTTTGAATCGTGGTGTGTCCGTCTTCCCTTCAACCGGCAAATACCAAAGCTGGATACCATTATCCGCTTCATCCGCAACGGCAAAGCCCTTGTACTTCAGAAACTTTGGATCAGCCAGAAATGGCTTTTTCTTAGCTGCACATAAAATACAAAGCCCCTTCTTGCCTTTTCCTTTACTATCCTCGATGCAGGCAGTAAGCAGATCTGTGGAATATCCATGCCCCTTGAAAGACCCGGACACCCACAAACAATCAATGTACATATACCCTTCCGCCTCTATCGGAACCCAGGCGTTTTCCGCCGGAATATATTCGATAAAACACTTGCCGCGTTCAACACTCTTCAGGAAAACAAGCCCTTCATTAAATCTGTCAGTCAGCCAGGCCTTCTTTGAAGATACCTGCACATCTTTATTATTGGAAATTGCACAGCAGATGTGTTCCTTTTCCAGATTATCCTTAGTTACCCTGATATACTCCATGTAAACAGCCTCCTTCTCTTTACAGATCAAATATACTCATCTGCGGATATTTGTCCGGCAGTTCCTGCATAAATCTGAAACATTCATCCGGAGTTGACAGGATTCCATTGTCCTTACAGATTCTCTGGAATAGTCCCATAAATTCTTTTGCATTCGGATTTGCAGTTCATATGCATTCCCATACCTTTTGATATACCGCTCTTTCATTCCCGGAAAATGCTTATCAAGTGCCGCATAATAATATTCGCGATCACCTTCACGAAGCGTCAGCCCCATGCCGAAATCGATAATGCCCTTCACGCCGACTCTTACACACTCATTCAGAATTGCTGTGATGTTATCCTCAGTATCATTGATAAAAGGCAGAATTGGCGTAAGCCAGGCAATCGTTGGAATGCCCTTCTTATGCATCTCTTCCAGCACTTCAATCCGGCGCTTTGTATTGCAGACATTTGGCTCCAATATTCGGCACAGATCATCATCGTAGGTTGTAAGTGTCATCTGCACCACGCATTTTGCAGAACTGTTAATCTTTGATAACAAGTCGATATCCCGGAGTATGCGGTCAGATTTTGTCTGAATTGCGACCCCGAAATCATTTTCCAGAATAATCTCCAAACATCGCCTTGTCAGCCTTAAATTTTCTTCACAGTGCATATACGGATCTGACATCGCGCCTGTTCCGATCATGCACTTTTTTCTTTTCGACTTCAACGCCTTTTCCAGAAGCTCCGGTGCATTCTGCTTCACCTCAATATCTTCAAAGGGATGCGTGAATTGATAACACTTGCTCCTACTGTCACAGTAAATGCAGCCGTGAGTGCATCCCCGGTAAATATTCATTCCATAGTATCCGCCGCTGCCGGTCAGAATCCCTTTTGCATCTACAAAATGCATTTGTCAGCTCCCCTTTACTTTAATCGGATGCCTGATCACGGTTTTCAGTTTCTCAGGAGCAACCTTCCTGGCATCACTCAGATAAATCTCATGATGAAGACGCTTATCTGTAATATCCAGCTCATAACCCTGCTGCTCCATGAACTCATGCATCATAGCAACCGTAGCTGGCTCATCATCATAAGAACCAATATGCATACACTGGACGCATAAACCTTCTTCAACAGTCAGGAACTCCACCTTGGAGAAATCCTGCTTTTTCTTTTTCATGGCTTCATCAACGGCCCATCGGAAATCATCCTCCGTTACGAAATCGGGAAGGCGGATTACAGAAATCCAATGGAAATCTTCTTTGTGAGCATAGTCGATTCCGTCTACACCGTCTTGCCACCAGAATCCTTCCAACGGCGGAACAACATAATCGAAGTAACCATCAATCTGATGATTTCCCTTCTTGCTCATCTTGATTGTAAAGGCAATTCCATATAGCAATCCGATAGACTGCTTGTATTCACCATCCTCCTGATTTGGATCACCGGTTCCGCGAACAGCGATATAATTCATTCTCGGCACCGTCACGATACCAGGCTTATTCTTTGGCATGTAAAACTCTTTATATTCCTTCTTGAAATCAAATGCCACCGCAGTTTACCTCCCAGCATCCTTCTCTTCAAAAGGCTTATTCCATGAACCTATCTCAATCAGATTACCTTCCGGGTCAGCAATATAGCAGGTTCTCTGTCCCCAAGGTTCCAACTCAGGTTCTAATACTGGTGTTGCTCCATTCTCTACCGCATTCCTGAAAGCGGCATCCACTTCATCAAAGGTATCGACATAAAGAGCTATCTCCGAATGACCATTCAGACCCTTAACATACTCATACCGTTGGCTTGTCATCTTCTCAAAATCTTTCCTGCCGTATAGCAGAAACAACGTTCCATCTTTCACAAGATATACATTAGAAGTATCCTCTGCTTCCTTAATCTCAAACCCAAGCACATCCCTATAAAAGCGAATCATCTTTGCCATATCCTCGACCAATAACCCAAAACCATCCAATCTCATAACGCTGCATCCTCCTTGTAAATTGTTGTCATTTTCTGCACCATAAGTGCGATTTTCTTTCTTGCCTTTTTCGGTTCAAGCACTTCCGCCTTATCTCCGAATGTCATAATCCAGGTGATCAGATTATCCATACCACGTTGGTGCCTGTCACCAGATATACACCAGATATCCAAAAAGGTATGCGGTCTAACTACACCCCATCTTGAGGAGAATGCCTCAAGTTGACATTATCAGTCAAAAACATCAAGCGGACTTCTTTGAGTCCAGCTCCTTAATCTCATCTACAGTCAGTCCAGTAACCTTAGCAATTTCATCGTACGACAACTTATTAAGAGCAAGCATGTTCTTCGCCAACTGCAGTGTATTTTCTCTAGCAGTTTCATTTCTCATGTCTTCCATCGCCTTGCACATAACCGTCACTCCCTTCAAGGCTCCACAGAAGAGGCATCCCTTAGAAAAGATGATTTAAATTTTTATGCCGGCTGTTTGGTTGCCAGTTCCTTTACTTCGTCAACGGTTAGTCCGGAAAAATCTGCAATCTCCTCATGGCTAAACCTTTCAGTCTTGAGCATTTTACGAGCTACACTAATGGCGTTTTCTTTTGAACCTTCAGCTCTTCCTACGACTCTTCCTTCAGCTTTGCCTTCAGCTCTTGCTTCATTTCTCATGTCTTCCATCGCCTTGCACATAACCGTCACTCCCTACTCATAGATGATATTACAAAAAGGGGTGCCACCTAACTACACCCCATCTTGAGGAGAATGCCTCAAAGTGACATTATCAGTCAAAAACATCAAGCGGACTTCTTTGAGTCCAGCTCCTTAATCTTTTCCACACTCAATCTACTAGCCTCAGAAATTTCCTCATAAGACAATTTTTTCAGTGCTAAAAGTCTTTCTGCTATTTCAATACGTTCTTCATTTCTCATATCTTCCATCGCCTTGCACATAACCGTCACTCCCTTCTCGTCTTCTTTAAAATATCTAACCCGATCAGCCAACACATGATAATACATGTCCTTTGCTTCGGTACAAGCAAAATCATGCATCAGCATACCAAGAGAAGTTTTATCCTTAATCTGTGAGTTCACATAGACGATATGCTCTTCATCTCCAAATGGCTCTCCGGTTTCCGTGACCGTGCGCTCAATGTGATAAATCGGGAGGCCTTTCCCCAGCACATCGTTTTCTGTGATGAAAATTACATAACTTTCATTGAGCGCTTCATATTGTTCTCCGGGCTCTGTTACGTTTGCATCGATCAGGCTGCTGTTGTATCTGGCTCTCTTAACTCCGGCGCCATGATCACTGCGCTGGATCTCGATGTTGTACACATGATTCTTTTGGTCGACTGCCAGAATATCAAGTCTGACGGAGCGTCCCTGAAGATTTTTTATTCCATATTGGGTGGTGGATTTTGTGACCTTCAGATCATCACGTTTCAGAATAACCTGGAGCAGAAATTCTGCACACTTTGTGTCCTCAAAGACTTTCGTCATGAAGTCATCATCAAGCAGGCGCAAATTGTGAAGACGCTCCAGATCTTCTTTATGCTTTCCTTCAAAATCTAAATCTTTGTTCATTCCACCGCCGTTCTTTTTTGATTTTTATATACTACCCTGACTTTATTATATCAGGAAAATCTGAAAATTTAAAGCTATTTAACAATGCCTGTCACCAGATATCTAAAATTCTTATACGAAGTAATTTCCTGCTTTTTCACACATTATTCACATCACTGTCCTAAAATAATGAAAGAATTAATTCAGCAGGCAATATCTATATAGCTTAAAGAAGTCATGAACATTAGTAGATCAATCCGCTCCTATACCGGACGTAAGATACCTGACGCTCACAGATTTAAAACCTATGAAGTAAAATAATACGGCAGGTCAGATACAGACGATTAAGACAATTATTCAGAAATACCAGCAACAGAAAGAGGGCTAATATGTGTACATGTGTCACCTATCATACTGCAGATCATTATTTTGGAAGAAATCTTGATCTCGAATTTTCCTATCAGGAATCCGTCACAGTCACTCCGAGAAATTTTCCAATACCCTTTCGTAAAAATGAAACGATGAAGACTCACCACGCAATAATCGGCATGGCCTTTGTCTGCGAAAACTTTCCTCTATACTACGATGCCACAAATGAATTTGGTCTTTCTATGGCAGGACTGAATTTCCCAGGAAACGGATATTTCCCTCAGCCTCTTGACGATGATAAGGATGAGGTTGCTCCTTTTGAGTTTATCCCATGGGTACTGGGACAATGCAAAACATTGGCCGATGCAAGAAAGCTCCTTGAAAGAATACGGCTGGTCGGGATTCCATTCAGCAAAGAGCTTCCGATAACGCCGCTTCACTGGATGATAGCGGATCAAACCGGACAGATTGTTGTCGAATCGGTAAAAAGCGGTCTGCATATATATGACAATCCTGTAGGAGTTATGACAAACAATCCTACCTTTGACATCCAGCTGTTCAGGCTTAATGACTACCGCAATGTGTCAGCAGCTGCCGGAGAGAGCACCTTTGCAAATGGACTTGTCCTCAATGAATACAGTCGCGGGATGGGAGGTATCGGAATCCCCGGAGACCTGTCATCCGGTTCACGCTTTGTAAAGGCTGCATTTACTCGCATGAATTCTCTATCGGAAAATTCTGAGGAATCCTCCGTCAGCCAGTTTTTCCATATTCTTGGCTCCGTTGAACAGCAGCGCGGATGCTGCGACTTAGGCGACGGAAAATACGAGATTACGATCTATTCCTCCTGCTGCAACATGGACAAGGGAATATATTACTACCGCACCTATGACAACAGCCGTACCTGTGCCATAGACATGCACCATGAGGATATTGACTCCGCTGCCCTTATCTCCTACCCGCTGAAGACATCAGCAGACATAGACTGGCAAAACTAATGGGTGGGCACTACCCTCCCATTGTCAATAGGCAAACAGTCTCGTGCGTTGGCAACTTTTCCAAGGGCAAGTCGACATTGCTGAGAGTGCTATTTTCCATGGATATTCCACCTATCCGTGCAAGTTCCTCATCATCCCGAACTACGGGAATCGAAAAATTGAAACTGATATTCTTTATCCAATTACCGTCTTTTCTGCGCTCCGGATAAAGTTCTATATGATCCACAAAGGACTGCATGAACTTCTTCTTTTCTGCATCGGTACATTCCCTGTATATGTCATCAAAATGAAGCAAAAACTCATATATACTATCGGCAGAAATACTACTCTTTTTAAAATCAAGTATCTGAGCTCTGACTTCTGTGATGGCCTGCTCCACCTCATCTATCGTATCATATTGAGAATCAAGGCGCCTCTGTAAATCTGCGATCTTCTTCTCATAATGAGGTGTATTAACATCCAGACTGTCCATCTGCTGTTCGATACGTGTCTTGATAGCCTCTGCCTGGTGGAGCCTGGCAGAAAGCACAGACAGTTCCTTCTCCATGTCTGAAGTATCGACAGTAGTACCGATCTTGCTCTGTATAGCTTCCTTAAACTTCCCTTCACGGGTCATTGCCGATATCAACCGCTCAAGCATCCCGTCAATCTGAGATTGCTCGATATTGGTGCGGAAGGTACATTTATGCCCGGTAGCATTTACTGTGTTTTTGCAATAATAATAGTATCTGGTCTTATTATCCTTTGAATGAGCCTTGGCAACATTTCCATACATTCCTTTACCGCAGCAGGGACATCTGAGAATCCCGGAAAGAATATGCGCATGATCAGGATCATTCACCTTTTCCCGGCGATAATTATTCTTTGACCTCTTTTCCTGCGCCAGGTTCCATTCTTCCTCTGAAATGATCGCTTCATGGATTCCTTCGTAAATCGGGAACTCTGACTGTTCTACGACATGTGTTTCATTACGGGTACCGTTTTTCTTTTCGGTTCTTCTGCGCCCGTATGCGATCTTCCCCATGTAGATCGGATTATCAATGATCTTCTTAACAAAACTGGTGGAGAATCCGGGAATCGTACCATTTTGCCTGAGTTTCTTGGTATAACCATGATTGTTCAGATAATTGGCAACTCCATTGATCCCATCATCGGTATTGATATAACGGTCAAATATCATACGGATAATATCCGCCTCATCCTCCGCAATCACAAGCTCCCCACTCTCAAGGGCGTATCCGTAAGGGGCAAATCCGCCGTTCCATTTTCCTTCCCTGGCTTTCTGCATACGTCCGGCCATGGTCTGTACACGGATGTTCTCGCGTTCCATTTCTGCCACGGCAGCTATAATTGAGATCAAAAGTTTTCCAGCTTCCTTGGAACTATCGATATTATCCTCTACACAGATCAGATTCACACCGTAATCCTGCATCAGCTGCAAGGAGCTGAGTACATCCGCCGCATTCCTGCCAAATCGTGACAATTTAAAAACAAGGACGAAGCTGACCTCGTCCTTGCCATCTTCTATATCATTTAACATCCGGACAAACTCTTGGCGTCCCCGGATATTCTTACCGGAGTGACCTTCATCACTGTATTCTCGCACAATCTCCATATTCTGAAAATCCGCATATTTCCGCATCGTTTCCCGCTGTGCATCAAGGCTGTATCCATCCACCTGAATGGCTGTGGATACGCGGGTGTAGATGTAACATTTCACCTTATCCTTACTGATCATCCTGTCCACCATCCTCTATTTGCTTACTGATGTTTTCAGCTTCATTTAAAATTCTGATCTGATATTCCGCAATTTCCTTCAGTATTTTGAAGCGGTCAGCTTTACCTTTTCCTTCACGAATCATCTGCGCATTATGACTCTCAAGGTTCGAAAGGACCGTAAGTTCATTGATAGTAGCATAGTCCCTAACATTACTGTTCTTCGCGAGTTCTGGATTTGCATCCCTCCATGCTTTTGCAGTAAATCCAAAAAGAGCAACATTAAGAAGATCTGCTTCCTCTGCGTATGGCAGCCATTGTAGATCTTCTCTGTAGTTACAAACAGGGATAATGTAATTCTTTACCGCGTCGGTCTGTATCAGATAATTATTCTTTGAAAGAAATCTCTTTGCATCCCACTCGATTTTCTTCAGATCATTTTCCTGTTCCTTTAGCCTCTGGAACTCTTTTATCAAGTATAACTTGAAAACCGGACTAATTGCTGATGCGAACTCGAAAGCAATATCTTTATATGCAAATGTCCCACCATAGCGCCCCTTTTTTACCATGAGACCAATGGCATCGGTTTTCTCTATCCAATCACTGACACTGAGAGTAAATGTGTGTAATCCTGCCTCTTGTTTAAAGTGGTCGAATTCGACCACTTTAAAACTGGGATTATAAATTTGCTCCCATGTTCCGAGAAATTCGAGTGTATTTCTGTTTCGTAACCAGTTTTTTATGACATCAGCTGCCCTTGAGTTATCAGATTTAGCGGTTGCCATGTCGGTAATACAAATGTAATCTACTTCATTTGCTGATGAAATTGTTATTGGGATATCCTGTACTGTTATGATTCTATTTATAGTTGCCATAAACTCCTCCAAGTAATAAGTTTGAATTTGCGGTCGAAAAAAACGTCCGCAAATTGTCCAATCATACATTGGACAATTCACATACCGTTTCTATGCATAAACCGATCGAATTCGACGGGTTATGCTTGAGGTGAAAAAATTCCACCTCAAGATTTCCCCTTCTTCTTTTTCTGCATCTCGTCATAATAAGCCTTATACCGATAGATACTCCGCTCGCTGATTCCGTTGCGCTTTGCAATCTCCACCATGGTCATGCCCTGCTCATGACAAACAACAAAATCATTGTAGATGGCCATCCATTTGGCATTGTGTCTTTGCCTGCCGCAGGCTTTTCTCTTTTTGAAGTATTCAAGCTCTTCTTTCAGATCGGCATTTGCTTCCTTAAGCTCTGCATTTTCTTTTTCCAGTTTCTCGATTCGTTTCAAAGCCTCTTCAAGTGTCGTTATCTTCTTCATGAGTAATCACCTCCATGTCATTTCTATTATGACAATAGTATATGCAGATGCCACCAACCTGTCAATCCTATTTCGTCATGCCGCGTCACTATTCTTATATTGTCTCCGATAATCCTTCGATAATCTGTGATACCCAGACAAACGCTTCATAGTAACTTTGGTAAACACAATATCCAGCCAGACATTCGCCATCAGCTTCTCCAGCGCCCACCTTCTTTTCAACGACGGCCCGTATTTCAGAATCAGTTCCGTCATAACATCCACGCACCTTTCAAAAGCGGCATTTTCCTTCGGATCCTCATAATATTTTTTTCTCATCTATCAATGTCCTTTCTTTTTGATATTGCTCATTTAATGGTCTTCACAAATTGGTTATCTAGAAAGATTTGTTATCTCGAACAAAGCCATAAACACTGCATTTCATACAACATCAGTTCAAAAGTTTTCTAGATAACTTATTACAGCTCCGATGGAATTTATCCTCCGGAGCTG